>Ga0183095_10147_pt1 | contig 129625 bp, 131 predicted proteins | sample BioMet4_FD_130346 | JGI IMG/M metagenome (GOLD analysis project Ga0183095, IMG submission 130346) | Microbial communities from bioreactor (seeded with sewage sludge) at LBNL, California, USA - Biofuel metagenome 4 (v2) (version 3) | ecosystem: Engineered > Bioreactor > Anaerobic > Unclassified ...
TGCGAGCCGGTATCCGGTTCTTTGTCTTTGTCCTTTTCTTCCTGATTTGTTGCTTCCTGCGCCTTGTCTGCTTCCTGCGCCTTGTCTGCTTCCTGCGCCTTGGCTGTTTCCTGCGCCTTGGCCGTTTCCTGCGCCTTGGCCGTTTCCTGCGCGTAAAGCTTTTCTACTTCCTCAACAGTAAACGACGAGCCGCAAAATTCACATTCAAGCTTTCCTGATGCATCAGAAAACTTAAGCGGCCCTGTACAGTTTGGGCACTTATAGTTTACTACCTCTTTTCCCACAGATAATCCCCCTTGCACTGTAGAATTGTTCTTAATTTTATTTTCAAAAACAAGCATGATAAAAGTTTTCGGCTTTTTATCATGCTTTATCAATTATTTTTATTTAATACCATTAACTGTATATAAATGAGCTATGGCGTCGGAGTCGTCACCGTGTGTAAACTCCGCATTAAGTACACCGCCGCCTTTTGCCTTAACAAACAGACCGTCAGTTATTGATCCCATATATTCAAAACCTGACGCCTTATTTGCAGGTCTGTATACAATCGTTTCCTGCTCGTCGTAAAGATTTCCGCCTGAAGCAAGCACTTCCTTTTTCCCGTCTTCATCTATGTCAAAAAGCGAAATTTGCAGACAGTAATTCTCCGGAATATCTTCATCATAAAACCGGCTTACCCTGCCCGAAAAATCATATAAGAAGTTTGTGCCGCCGTCTCCTTTAATACCCAGAAGCTCTATGCCGTTGGGACTGTCGCGTTTTATAACAAACTGTTCGTTTATTCCGTCGTTATCTATGTCATCCTCCATGCTTGCGCTCTGGCCTTCACTAAGCTGTTTTGCCGTAATAAAAATGTATTTTTCATTGTTGCCGTAAAACAAAATATCGCCGTTTGGAATACTTTCAGACAAATCCTCTGAACCACACGGAAGATAAACATATCCGTTAGAAGCAAAATCATCGTCATATTCCACATAAAACTCGTTACTTCCAACCGGATTTGAGGCCGTTATCCTTATTTTCGGGGTATCCTTCGGAAATACAGGCTCCTCTGCCTTAAGACATACGCCCTCGCCGTTATTGAGAGTTTTGTCATACAACACATCTTCCGCAACAAATTCGTTTTTATCCTCGTCTATCTTTCCGCGCTCTATTTTTATCTTTGTATTGTCGCTTAAAGCAAAATACTCGTTTTTGACCGCTAAAGATGTGTCATCAGCCGCCACATAATCCGCCGTGCTTTGGTTTTTTACATCATGCGCAGCCAAAAGAAGCGTTTCATCGTCTGCGTTTGCTTTAAGAGTTTCAAGCATATCTTTTTTTACCGTAAAATATCCGGGATAGTATTCCTCGCCAACAGCCGGAACAAATACCGTAAGACAAAGTCCAAGACTTCCGTCCTTATTGGCATAAACACCTAATGTTTTGTCGGAATTATCTTTTTTAAGCAGGTCAACCGCTTCCTTGGCACATTCGCCGGCTTCATACCCTTCCGTCTGGTAAACGCCCAAATGGCACGGCATAAAGGCTCTCTGATATTTTTCGTACTTGTAAAGTATGTCTTCGTAAGAATAGCCGCAGGACGAAATAACAGTATCGTTTGAAAGGCGTTTTCCCGAAGAAATGTCAATGTTGTCACACCGGCGGAAAAGAGCCGCCGCGCTTTTTGACATGTGCGAATATTCAGTCATTATAGAGCAAATGCCATTCGACTGCGACCACTCGTAAAATGAATAGGCATTATCGGCTCCGAAATAGCCTTTTTCATCATCGCGTGCAATAAGCGTGTCGTAAAGCGCCTTTATCTCGCCGTTTATGCTTTGTGAATCGCCTTTTATCAGTGATGTGTCTATCTGAGGAAGCTGTATATACTCATATTCGCTGTAGGAAGCGTCATGAACATAAGCCTTGCCTGTGTCTGTAGCCGGCAAAGTTTTCACAGTTTCTTTTGCCGTGCTTGATGCCATGCTTTTTGTCGGGCTTACGGCTGCTGTCGTTTTGCCGCAGCCGCACATTGCGAAAAAAGCAAAAGCCAAAGTCAAACACAATACCGTTTTTTTCATAGGCGCTTCCTCCTTCATAACAGTTTTCAGCTGTTTACGCTTCCGCCGCAAAACTCGCAGCGTCCGTTTGCGTCAGGAATTGTTGTAGCTCCGCAATGAGGGCAAGTAATACTCTTTTTAGGCACATTTGCCTGTGCTATCGTCTGCCTTACATTTTCCCTGCCTGTTGTGAGCACCGTTTTAATCTCCTCGGCCGTGCGCTTTGCTTCGTCGTAATCGGCAGAGCCTATGCCGTCTGTTTCACTGTCGTTTACCTTGAAATTTATTTCGTCGAACCAATTCGAGTTTACAGTTATCTTTATATAAAAATCATAGTGGTATATATGCCTCGGCGGGAAATAGCTTACCTGCTTTTGTTCCTCGTCAAGACGGTATATCTCCTGTTTTCGCTCTCTAACATCTATGCTGCAGCCTGTTACCTGCGAAAAATCAAGCACATCGGCGTTTGCGTCCACAAATTTTGTGCTGTCGCATACAAGCCACTGTCCCTTGTCCTCGTCTATAAATACTTTTGTCCTGTTTCCCATAACGCGGGTAGCGTTAAAGTCGGCAACTTTTTTCTTGTTTTCTTCTCTGTAGGCAAGATGTTCCTTAATTTCCGCAAGCGTCTGAGAACGTCTGTCCGTCACCCACGGGGATAACAGAGCCGCGCATTTTTTACACATATTGCCGTCCGCCAGTTTTCTGTTTCCCAAAAGGCCGATTTTTTCTCCGCATATATCACAGTATTTTTTATCAAAAAATCCCATAATCGTCATGCCTCCCTATTTAAAGCAGCAAACCTTATCCGTGTCTGCCGTAAAAATCATCATTCTTATTTTACTATATCCTCATCGCCGAATGGATCTCCGCATTCCGGGCAGAATTTAGGCGGATGAGCCGGGTCTTCAGGCTCCCAGCCGCATTTGTCACACTTATACTGTAATGCTCCGGCAGGTTTTTTCGCTCCGCAGTTTGCACAGAACTTACCCTTGTTTACTGTTCCACATGCTGTACATGTCCAGCCGCCGTCCTCCTGAGGCTTTGGCTTTCCGCAGTCGGCACAGAACTTTCCTGTATTTCCGGCATGTCCGCAGCTGCATGTCCATCCGCCCTGCGGTGCCTGCTGTTGTGGTGCCTGCTGCTGTGGTGCCTGCTGCTGAGCGCCCATCTGGAAAAGATTTTGGGCGTTCATTCCGCCAATTCCCTGCGCCATATTCATGCCCATAAATGCCATTGCAGGGCCTGCGCCCTCGTTTTTAGCCGCAGACTGCATAGCAGCCGCCTGTGCTCCGACAAGCTGTGCCGCCGCCATATTTGGATTTTTGAAGGCTGCGTTTCTTTGAAGCTCTTTTATCATAGCTTCGTCCTCGTCGCTTGCCTTTACGGACGATACGCCAAAGGATACTATTTCTATTCCTCTCAAGTCACTCCATTTTTTTGAAAGTATCTCGTTTAAAGCATCGGCAAGCTCCTGAGTATGCCCCGGAAGAGCACTGTATCTTATGCCCATTTCCGATATCTTGGCAAAAGCCGGCTGAAGTGATGTCATAAGCTCGCTTTTAAGCTGGCTGTCTATACTGTCTCTTACATACGCATCCTCAACATTTCCGCATACATTCGTATAAAACAATACCGGGTTTGTAATGCGATAGCTGTATTCACCGAAGCACCTTATTGATATATCAATATCAAGCCCTACGTTTTTATCTACCACTCTGAAAGGAACCGGGCTTGGCGTACCGTATTTATTGCCTATAAGTTCCTTTGTGTTGAAATAATAAACCCTTTGATCCTTAGGCGCATCTCCGCCGAATGTAAAACGCTTGCCTATATTTGAAAATACATCCTTAATATTTTTGTTCAGATCTCCTGTAAAAAGCGAAGGCTCTGTAGAAGTGTCATACACAAATTCGCCGGGATCGGCGCACACATCAACTACCTTGCCCTGCTCTACAATTATCATGCACTGTCCGTCGTTTACAGCAATAATCGAGCCGTTTGAAATAATGTTCGATTCACCCTTTGTGTTTGACGAACGGCCTGAGGTGCGTTTTTGTCCTTTGGTTACAAGAACATTCGCATCAAGCGCCTCACAATAGAAGTACTCGCGCCATTGATCTGCCAGTACTCCGCCTGCCGCGCCAAAAGCTGCCTTTAATAATCCCATATGTAATCCCCCTTTGTGTAAACAAAATACTTATATTTAAGCCCATAAATCATCTTTTTGCGGTATTCTTATATCTGCAAGTATACCACCAAACTCCCATAAAAACCACTCATTGTTCTTTTCTCTAAGCTTAATCGGCCTTGGGCTGTCCGCGCCGGACGTTTTCATGTAAACCGTCGCGTAACCTTGCTGGCTGTAGGAATACGGCGTTTCACTTATCTCTATTGCAAGAGGATGTGACGGTGTATAATTGTTTTGAGGCGATGAGCCTTTGAAGTATGATTTCCCGATATATCCTGCCTTTCCCGTCATACGGTCGCGGATAAATTGTTTTTCGTAAGGAGAAAGGCTCTGCGGCCCTTTAATTATGTTTATCATTTCAAAGCACTGTTCCTTATCCCTTTCATAGCTGCAAAGTGCCGCTATAAAAAGCGCCGCGCTTTTAAACGGAGTATCAAGGCCGGAATTTCTTGCTTCCTGCATTTGCGTTGCGTTTTCCGGAAGCGTTGAAAAAATTATCTCCATTTTTCACCTCCGGCTTTTCAGCCGAAACGCCAAAGGAACACAGCGGTTCCTTTGGCTATAAATATTTTTATATTCTTACAATGAAGCCTTGTAAGCCTCATATCCCGGCGGAAGCGGTTCGTCGTCTTTCCAAAGCTGGCCCTGTTTTCTGAGGGTACAGTTAACGTCAAATGAATTTTCACTGTTATCCGGATCAACGTATTTATGGCTGAAATAAATTTCGCCGTCGCTGTACGGATAAACGTAAAAATCGAACTCATCATCTTTTGTAAGATATATATTGTTAAACCATGCGTCCTGCTCGCCTATAACAGGCTCCAGATGATCCGGCTGAAGGTCTACATTCATAAGCATAAGCGGATTTTCCGGATCTGCGTCATCCCCCATAAAGTCAACTGTAAATCTTATGTTGCCGTCAGAAAGTTTTTCTATTTTTCCGCTTGCGTCATACTGGGTTCCGTTAAGATTTTCACTTTTTCCTGTAGCGTCCGATATTTCAAGAAATCCGTACCAGTCGCCTGTCCAGAAGCTTTCGTCATAGGTTTGCGTTTGAGCCGAGCCTGACGCGGCACCGGCCGCATTGGCTGTGGTTTCTGCTGAAGCGCTTTTTGCGGCCGCAGTCTGGCTTTGTTTTGAAGAAGCGGCATTTTGTGACGAACTGCTCTTGGCAGGGCCGTCGCCCTTTACCACAGACATCTCCATTATGTCTTTGCCGCCCTCGGTAAATTTAAATGTTATTTTGTCCGAGTCGATTGTGCCTTTGCCTGTCATAGGGTTGCCTTTGTCGTCTATTGTAAGCTCCACATCGTTATTGTTTCGTTTCCATGTTCCGTTGAACGTATCGCCGTCGGAAATTAAAACACATTTTCCGTCTGAAGTTGCCGTTAATGTCGATTCGCCGAAATCAGCCGCTGTAACCTGCGTTCCGCCGATATTATATCCCGTAGCGGTCCATTTGCCTAAAAAAGGGTCTTCTTTGGCTTTTCCGCAGGCGGCAAGCGACAAAATCATCAGCAAGGCTGTGAATACAGATATTATTCTCCTCATATTCCCATCTCCCATAAGAACCCCTGCTCGGTTTTAAGTTTTTCCCGCGTTATTTCTTTTCGTGCATAAACGGGAGCAAAAGTCCTGCCAGATTTTCAAGCGTCATTGTCTGAAGGTATACCTTTCCCGGCCCGGTTATCGTTGTATTGAAAACACCCTCTCCGCCAAGAAACATATTTTTCATACCCTTTACCATTTCTATGTCCATCTTGCAGCTTTCATCCATTATCGCCAAAACTCCTGTATCGCAGACGATACGTTCTCCGGCGCCAAGGTTGTATTCCGCGCAGTGGCCGTCTATTTCAAGAAATACCGTTCCCGGCCCTGTAATCTTTTGCATTATAAAACCTTCCCCGCCGAAAAGACCCTTGCCAACGCTTTTGTTAAAGTATGTCGTCAGTTCAACTCCGTCTGTAGCAGCCATGAAAGCCCTTTTCTGGCAGATTATGCTTTGTCCGTTTCCCAATGTAATGTCAATTATTCTTCCCGGAAAAGACGATGCAAAAGCAATTTCCGCACTTGAATTTGCATGGTATTTGCTCATAAAAAGGCTTTCGCCGCTTAGCATCCTGCCAAACATCTTCTTAACTCCGCCTTCAGACGAGGTTGATGTTTCAACATCGCCCTTTGCCCACGTTCTTCCGCCGCTTTCGCTTACCATTGTTTCTCCGGCATCAAGCTGACAGATTACAACCGGCAGTGATCCGCCCTCTATTGAATACTTCATACTTCATTCCTCCTTATTTTTTATGGTAAAATGTGCGATTATCCATATATATGCGCCACCGTAACACCGTCCGGCGCCAAAGACATCTTATCGCCCTGTGTATCCCAGATATAGGTTATCATTACGTCGTCGTAGCAGATTTCGTAGTAAAAATAACCCGTGGCTGTAAACGTATTTGTGTACCACGGCGAAACGCTTGCCTGATTATCAAGCACCTGACTGTATGTCATATCCGATGTAAGGCTTCCGGCAACCTTTCCGCCCGGAAATACCATTATCATATCCGCTATTTTTGAAAGATACGGGTCGTCGCCGTCTTTTATGTTTTCACTGTTAAGGCCGTATACATCCGACCAGAGGGCAAAAGGCGCGCTGCTGTCAAAAATCATTCCGTCGTAATATGTATTGCCCAAAAGCGCGACATACTGCGGAAGATAAACCCCCGCGTCAAGGTAAAGGCTTGAATCCACCTTGTAATAGTCTGTTTCCGACATTTCCGCATTTGTGGTATACCCGTTTACAATATAAAAATCTTCGGCAAAAGTACAGTTTAAAAGGTCAGCTGCATAGCAGTCGTTCCACTGTGCAGTATTTCCGAACACGGCTCCGTGACGTATAGGGTATGTACCGGTAATATCAACACGCCGTATGGCATTGTTCCATTCAACATCGTACCCCATTGTTTCCGATATGAACCGCAACGGTATGAGAGTACGTCCGTTTACCACCTCCGGTGCCGTATCCAGCAAAAGATCTTTTTTAATGTCTATATGGTTTTCGGTGTTCATCTGAAAAGCCGATGCTTCTTTTTTGCCAATCGTCATCTTTACCCCAAAATTCGACTTTGTAACGGCCGTTATTGATTTTTCGGCATCGTCCCATGTTACGTCAATTCCCATTGCCTCAAATATGGCACGCATAGGCACCATTGTACGCCCGTTTTCTATTACCGGCGCCACATCAAAGCTTAGCTTATCGCCGTCGAGAAAAACGGAAACGTCTTTTTGTTCCGCAAAAGCAGTTAATGTCTGAAGCATCATGCAAAAAACAACGGCAAGAGTTGAAAATATTCTTTTTCTTCTTCTCATTTTTGCGCCTCCCAATTAAAAACCAGTTTACTTAACTTTACAATTGATTTTATTATCTTTTGCGGTTTTGCGCATGGCCCACAGGGTATCAAAAACATACGTCCGGCGGCAAATCCACATTGAATACCGCGGCATAGTCGGATATAATAAAAAAGGGCGCAGGCTTTTACGCTCCTGCGTCCATGTTTTATTAAAAATCACTGCTGATTTTTAAGATACTCGTTGATTGCCTCAACAAGCTTGCCTGCGTCCATGCCATGAACAAGACTCGCTTCTTCAAGGGTCTCCTCTGCGGAAGACGGGCATCCTACACAGTGCATTCCTGCCTGCATAAGAAGAACAGCAATTCTTCTGTCTATCATAAGAAGCTCGCCGATTTTCGTGTCTTTTGTAACCGTTACAGCCATTGTTTTCGCCTCCTTGTAGTAATCACGGAAACGGCCGGCATATTTTGACCATGTTCCGTTTAGCATGTTTTGATTATAACATATTTATTTTGTATAATAAAGGAGAATTTTGCAATGTTTATAGATATAAGCCTTAGTATGGATAAAGATACGGATATTTATCCGGGCGATCCTCATTTTGAAATAAAAAAAGTTTTTACCGTTAAAAACAACGGCTTTGAAGTTTCTTCCGTTTCCTTTGGCTCACATTTTTCAACGCATATCGATTCACCGAGGCATTTCTTTGAAAACGGAAAAGACATCGCTTCCCTGCCTGTTGATATATTCTGCGGAACAGCCGCTGTTTTCGATTGTGGCGATAATGAGTTTATAGACGAAAGCTTTATTAAAAAACGCATTACCGGAAAATTCGATATGTTGCTTTTTAAAACAAAAAACAAGCGTTGTTCTCTTACCGTGTCCGGCGCCAAATCCATTGCCGATTGCAAAATTAAGCTGTGCGGCACGCAAAACGATGATATTGAGCCTGTGTATGCGCCTGAATTTCCGTCACATCATATTTTACTTTCTAAAAATATACCTATACTTGAAAATCTTTGTCTTGAAAATGTGGACGAAGGAATTTACAGGCTTTACTGCTTTCCGCTCAGGATTTCGGATTGTGATGCATCACCTGTCAGAGCAGTGCTTGAAACGCTGTAGTCACATTTCATCTTTGTTTCATTTTTTGTTCACCAAAAGTACACATTATCAGACTATACTTATTACAGAATAAAAAATAAGTCTGAAAAGAGGCAATGTAAAAATGAAAAAACGTGCAGTATCAATTATTCTTTCCGCAATTCTTATGCTTGGTGCCTTATACACAAACGTTCTTGCCGCCAATACGCTGTCCGGCACATCTGACGAGCCTCAGACTTATGTTTCGACTTCCGCAGACAACGATTAAAGCGTTAAAACGCTTTTCATTATATATTTTCAGCCAAAGCCGGGTAAACCACCCGGTTCTTTTTATTTCATTTCATATTCATTTGACATTCACAGGCTTAACACATTAATGGAATATAGTGGAAATACAAAAAGAAATCAATTTCCATTGAAAAGAGGTCAAACAAATATGAAAAAGAAAATTCTGTATATAACAGCGGCTTTAGCCGCAGCTGCAATAGCTACCGGCTGCTCCGGAAATTCAGCGGCCGCCAAATCGGCATCAGCCACAGCCGCCGTATCTTCAGCAGCTTCGTCTGCTTCATCCGCGGCCAATACGGCAGCTTCTTCCTCCCCGTCTGATACAAAAAAAGCGCCTGACAAAAGCCAGAATGCTGACGACAACATATTAAGAGGAAAAGTAACTGCCGTTTCTTCCGATTCCCTTACAATAGAAGCCATGATGGGCGGAAAAGGCGGAGGAAAAGGCCCTGACGGAAATGGCGGAAAAGAAATGCCCGGCAAAAACGCAGGCGGAAGCAGTTCCTCTTCCGACACTCCGGCTGGAAACGGCAGTGCTCCTTCCGGCGCTCCGGCTGGAAACGGCAGTGCTCCTTCCGGTACTCCGGCTGGAAACAGCAGTGCTCCTTCCGGTACTCCGGCTGGAAACGGCAGTGCTCCTTCCGGCGCTCCGGCTGGAAACGGCAGTGCTCCTTCCGGCGCTCCGGCTGGTGAAGAGCAAACCGTTGCTCTTACAAGCAGCACCGCATACTATAAAGAAACAAACGGTTCCAAAGCCTCAGCTTCGGCAAGCGATATAGCTGCCGATTCGATGGTTTCTGTTGAATACACTAAAAATTCAGATGGCACTTTGACAGCCACAAGCGTAACTCTTATGGATACATCATCTGCGGAAAAACCAAATAATGCAGCTCCGGCCACAAAATAAACAAAATAACTGTATAAAAAAGACTATCCTCCGTTTCCGGAGGATAGTCTTTTTTGCTGCCATTGAAAGGGTGTATTTATGTGTATTGCCTTTTATCCTATAACATAAACAGTTACGTTTCTTCTTCCCCAGCTATAAGCTTCGTTAAGAGAAGAATAACAAAGGTCTATGCGGTTTCCTTTTATTGCTCCGCCGCAATCGGCCGCAACGGCTACACCGTAGCCAGGTATATAAAGCTTTGTTCCGTAAGGTATAACTCTCGGATCTATTGCTACAACACCTTTTTGCGCAATGGCTCCGGTTGACGTTCTTGAGCCGCAGCCTGCGTCATACGGAGTATAAGCGGTTGAAACCATTGAAATAGCGTCACTGTATTCATATCCGTCTATAGTCTGTGCCTGATAAACTTCCGCAACAGGTTCAGGCTCTTTTGTACCTACGCTTATGATTTTATCAACAGGCGCTGTCACAACTGTTCTTGAAACTTCCTTTGAACCAACCGGCGCTCCGTCGTAATACATAAATTCCGTCTTTATCTCAACCGTACCCGCTGTACCCTCCTGAGAAACGCTTTCAACGCCTTTTTCAGCATCCGGGTCGTCAACATACTTTGTATCGAAGTCAACAGGTTCGGTTCTTGTGTCTACTCTTGATTCCATAACCTTTACATTAATTGTAATGTTGTTTGAAATGTGAGTGCCTGCTGCAGGACTTTCAAGCTCGTATTTTTCTCCAAAAAGATTTTTGTAGGCATCCATTACATCGGCTACCGTATCCATAGTGGTTTTAATTGTCTTTTGGTTTTTTCCGTAAACAAAGTTTACTGTTTTTGCTCTTCTTATCTTGATTTCATCGCCGTTTTTTATTTCTGACGAAAGTGAAGGAACAACTATATCGTCGCTTGTAACAGTTATTTCTGCTTCCTTTAAAAGCTCGTCAACGGTATCGGCCGCTGTATTGTAAAACTTTTCTTTCGTATCATCAGTTACTTTTATCATTTTTGTTCCGCTGCTGTTATATGCCATAACAGTGCCTGAAAGTATAAAAAGTGCAAATACTGCCATAAGTAAAACTCTGATTCTCTTTGTCATTTTTCCTCCTCAATCCCCAAGCAAAGGTAATAACCAATTATTTAAAACAAAGGGGATTTTATAGTTTATTATTGACTTTCTGTCCGGTTAAACCGGTTGTTGTTCTGTTCTCTTAAAGTATATTAACACATATGTAACAATTATGCAACACTTTTTTAAATCGGATTAACAAAACAATAAAAAAACCGCCTTAAGACTATATTATTTTAGTCAAAAAGCGGTTAAAATACAATGAAAATCAAAGAATTATTTCAAAATTGTTAACTAATTACAAGATTCTGAACATGCTTAGAGCATTTCTTTTTGTTTCACAATAAACCGTATCAACAGACAGATTTTTTATTTCGCCTATTTTTTCAGCCACATACCTGAGCATTGACGAGTCGTTTCTTTTCCCGCGGTTAGGCTCCGGAGCAAGATACGGGCAGTCGGTTTCAAGCAATATCCTTTCAAGTTGTATTTTTTCCACAACCTCAGCCATTTTGCGCGCGTTTTTATACGTTACAACGCCGCCTATGCCTATATAAAACCCAAGCTTCACATATTCGGCCGCAAGATCGGCGCCTGACGAAAAACAGTGTATAACGCCGTTTTTTACACCGCTTTCCTTAATAATGTCAAAACACTCCCTGGCTGCGTCACGGGAATGTATTATTACAGGCTTGTCAAGCTCTTTTGCAACGGCAAGCTGTTTTTTTAAAAGCTCGCGCTGCTTTTCTTTGTTTGTTGTGCCATAGTGGTAGTCAAGACCGATTTCCCCCACAGCCATTACCTTTTTTTCGTTTTCGGCAAGAGAATATATCTTTCTTATGTCCTCGTCTGTTGTTTCAGCCGCATATTCCGGATGTATCCCCGCCGCCGAATATATAAACGGATATTTTTTGCCAAGCTCCACGCCGGCAAGCGATGATTTTACACTTTCCCCCGAATTCATTATATAGTCAACGCCGTTTTTGTTTAAGCTTAAAAGCAGCTCGTTTCTGTCTGGGTCAAAGCTTTCATCGTCATAATGTGCATGAGAATCAAAAATCATTTTCTTCCTCCAAAAATCAGGCGTATCCAAAAGCAAGGATACGCCCGCAGTGATTTTTTTATTTTACGTCACAGCCGCTTTCAAACTGCTTGTCGTTTGTAACAAGCGAAAGCTTTCCGTTTTCGTCTTCGGCGCAAAGTATCATTCCGCAGCTTTCTTCGCCCATCATCTTCCTTGGCGCAAGGTTTTCAACTACCACCACTTTTTTGCCTACCATTTCCTCCGGTGTATAATGCTTTGCAATACCCGAAAGTATGGTTCTTGTGTTTTCGCCTATTTTTACAGTGTTTTTTAAAAGCTTCTTCGAACCTTTAACCGCTTCGCTTGCCACTACTTCACCTGTTACAAGATGAATTTTTGCAAAATCATCTATTGTTATTTCAGGATAAGTTTCTTTTTCGGCTTCTTCTGCCTGTTTTTCCTGGGCCGCCTTAAATGCAAGATTCTGTGCCTGAGCCGCCTTTATGTCGGCTGCAAGCGCCACAAGCTCTTTTTCCATATCTATTCTTGGGAAAAGCGCCTCGCCCTTTTCCACCTGAACCTCTTTTGGCAAAAGTCCGAATGTTCTTATTGAATCCCACGATGTAACGGAAGCGTCGTTTTCAATGCCAAGCTGCTTAAATATCTTCTTCGGCGCCTTTGGCATAAACGGCTGAAGCATTATCGATATTATCCTTATGCTTTCAGCCACGTTATAAAGCGCTCCGGCAAGCTTAGGCATATCTTCCTCGTTTCTTGCCAGTATCCATGGCTGTGTTTCGTCTATATATTTGTTTACGCGGCGGATAAACGTCCAGAGCACGGTAAGCGCGTCACTGAACACCATTTTATCCATGGCATCCTCAAATTTCGGTATCATATCGTAGCATACAGCCTTAAGATCGGCGTCAAACTCAGTACCCTCCTGTTTTTGAGGAAGCTTTCCGCCAAAATACTTGTCTATCATTCCTACAGTTCTTGAAACAAGATTTCCAAGGTCGTTTGCAAGGTCTGAATTTATCCTCTGTATAAGTGATTCATTTGTAAAGTTTCCGTCTTGTCCAAAGGCAATTTCCCTTAAAAGGAAATATCTTACGGCATCAACGCCGTATCTTTTTATAAGCACGTTAGGGTCAACAACGTTGCCCTTTGATTTTGACATTTTACCGCCGTTTATTATAAGCCACCCGTGTCCGAAAATCTGCTTTGGCAGCGGAAGATCAAGAGCCATAAGCATAGCCGGCCATATTATTGAATGGAAGCGAACTATTTCCTTTCCTACAAGGTGCACATCCGCCGGCCAGTATTTTTTGAAAAGCGAGTCGTCGTCGGAAGCATATCCGAGAGCAGTAATATAGTTTGAAAGAGCATCGACCCAAACATATATAACATGCTTTGGATCAAAGTCTACCGGTATGCCCCATGAAAAAGATGTACGGCTTACGCACAGATCCTCAAGCCCCGGCTTAAGAAAGTTTGCTATCATTTCCGACTGTCTCGCAGGCGGCTGAATAAATTCCGGATGCTCCTCGATATGCTTTATAAGCCTGTCCTGATATTTTGAAAGCCTGAAGAAATAGCTTTCTTCCTTTACTTTTTCAACATCGCGTCCGCAGTCAGGACATTTGCCGTCCACAAGCTGATGCTCTGTGTAAAATGATTCGCAAGGTGTACAGTACCAGCCCTCATATTCCGATTTGTAAATGTCGCCTTTTTCATAAAGCTTGTCGAATATCTTTTTTACAGCCGCAACATGGTCTTCGTCCGTTGTACGTATAAATCTGTCGTATGTTATGTCAAGTGAAGCCCAAAGCTCCTTAATTCCCTTAACTACCTTGTCAACATATTCCTTAGGCGTAATGCCCTGAGAAACGGCTATTCTTTCTATTTTTTGGCCGTGCTCGTCTGTGCCTGTCATAAAGCGCACGTCAAAGCCCCTTAGTCTTTTGTATTTTGCCATTGTATCGGCGGCAACCGTGCAGTAGGTGTGGCCTATATGCAGCTTGTCGCTTGGATAATAAATAGGTGTTGTTATATAAAACGTATTCTTATCTGCCAAAAAAATCCCTCCCGAAAAAATTTTGAATAAAAAAACAAGACTGTCTCAGTCTTAATTTTGCTTGAATAAGCCTGCATCAAAAGCAGAAAACATCATCAGCAAATATATCATACCTTCACTGCCTCCGCCTGCGTTGCAACTGTATAATAGAGATACCTGTCCGCAAGGCAGCTGCGCCTGTATTGTAATTATACCATATTTTTATTCCATGTAAAGCAAAACAAAAACTCAGACTCAATGTAATAAGTCTGCACGGTCATTTTTGTAATCATCTGCGAATATGCTATATAAAACAGGGAGGCGGCATACTTTGAGTGACGATCGCAAAAATATTTACAATAAAATAGTAATAGAGGAAAGGCAGTCAATTACATTAAACGGCGTTGAGGAAGTTATCTCCTTTGACGAGGAAAACATTATTTGTCAAGGCGCCCTTGGAATGATTGTAGTACGCGGAAGCGACCTTCATATAGGCAGACTCAGCCTTGACGACGGCATATTGTCGGCACAGGGAAACATCGACAGCGTAGCCTATCAGGATGAAGCCATAACCGGCGGCGGTTTTTTAAAAAGGCTTTTCCGGTAATAAAAGGACGTGTTTTAAGATGATACTTTCAATGAAGGAGCAGCTTTACATATTTTTATGCGCACTGGCTTTCGGCGCGGCTGATTTTTTTATATATGACATTATACGCATATTAAGGCTTGTTTTTAAGCACAGCTTCAATCTGCTTCAGGCACAGGACGCTGTTTTCTGGCTTATTTCGGCTGTGTTTTTTTATAAACTGCTCATACGGCTAAATAACGGCGAAGTGCGGTTTTATATAATTATGGGCTACTTTGCGGGTGCATATCTGTACCATGTTTCTTTTTCAAAAGCTATAATGGCAGCCGCCAAAGATACTGTAAAAGCCCTGAAAAAAGCCATGTCCTATGTATTATGCATATTGCTGGCTCCATTCAGGCTTTGTGCCGCAACTTTATACGTTCCTGTAAAATTTGTGTATTTTTCAGCCAAAAAACTATTGCTTTTATGTGGCAAATGTGCAAAAATAAAAATATTAAGTATGTCAAAGGCACTGCACGCGAAACGAAAGCCGGTGAGAGCATTTGAAAGCAAAAAAAGGAAAACACATAAGCAGAATAAAAAAAAGTAAATCCCTTACAAGCCTTATGGTTTCATGCTTTCTTGTCTTTTTTATGGCCGTTGTATGCGTAAGCCTTTATTCGCAGGCAAAAAACCTTTATCACCTTAAAAATGAGGAACATACCATAGCAGAGCAGATAGATTCCGAAAAGAAAAAAAGCGTTGAGCTTAAGTCCAACGCCGACTATTATAAATCAGACGCATATATCGAAAGCGTAGCCAGAGAAAAGCTTGGTCTTGTAATGCCGGGCGAAATCGTGTTTATAAACAAAGACAAATAAAAAGTAAAAAAGTGTTGACTTTTTTGCATCGATTTCGTATAATAGCTAAGTCAGGTCGATTTGCGGCCTGAATATGGCGGAGTAGCTCAGTTGGCTAGAGCACGCGGTTCATACCCGCGCTGTCGAGGGTTCAAATCCCCCCTCCGCTACCATTTATTTAAGGCCTGTTGGTCAAGCGGCTAAGACGTGGCCCTCTCACGGCTAAAACAAGAGTTCGATTCTCTTACAGGTCATTTCAATTTAATATTTTTGGGAGTTTAGCTCAGCTGGGAGAGCGCCTGCCTTACAAGCAGGATGTCATAGGTTCGAGCCCTATAATTCCCATAAGCTCATATCGTTTTGGTATGAGCTTTTTTCATGGAAAATGTTCTAAATAGCTTTATACAGTAAACCGTTTTTTATTTATTGTATTTGACGCAGCACAGGCGCAGTGATATACTAATATTATTCATATATAAACGGAGGATTGTTAAAAATGTCTGATAAAACAAGAAAAGTTGTTATTTTGGGCGCCGGACATGTCGGCTCGCACGTAGGCATGAGTCTTATATGTCACGAAGTCGCCGACAAAATAATATACATAGATACAAATGAAGAAAAAGCATACTCACAGGCTCTTGACCTCAACGACTGCACAGGCTCCGCCGGACGTCGAATTGAGGTTCGCACCGGCGATTACTCCGACTGCGCCGATGCCGATATAATTGTATGCGCCATAGGAAGCGAACCTGTACCCGGCAAGAAGCGGCTTCAGATGTTCGACGAAACAATACAAATGGCAAAAACCGTCGTAGGCCCAATAAAAGAAAGCGGTTTTAACGGCATACTTATAAGCATTTCCAATCCGGCCGATATAATTGCCGACTTTATCAGAAAAAGAACCGGTCTTGCCAAAAACCATGTTTTCAGCACCGGCACGGCTCTTGACTCAAACAGATTAAGACGTGTACTTTGGGAAAAAACCGGTGTTGACCGAAACTCCATACAGGCTTTTTGCATGGGCGAGCACGGCGATTCCTCTATGGCGCCTTTTTCAAGAGTATATCTTGGAGGACGTTCGCTTTTTGAGCTTATGTCGGAAAACCCCGATACTCTCGGAAAGCTTGACCTCGATGAAATAATTGACGAAGTGCATACCTCAGGCTTTCGCATAGTAAAAGGAAAACACTCAACGGAATTCGGCATCGGTCTTGTTTGCTGTGAAATAATAAAAGCCATACTCTGCGATCAGAAAAAAATAATGGCTGTTTCCGCTTTCCTTGATGGCGAATACGGCCAGTCAGGCGTACACGCAGGCGTTCCGTGTGTTCTCGGAAAAGACGGCATTGAAAAAATAATAGAAATACCTATGCTTCCAAATGAAAAAGAAGCCTTCGGCCGTTCCTGCGGCGTAATACGAAGCTACATCGAAAAAGCTGATAAAATGTAAGCTTAAACCGCATTTCAATATACAGAAACACCATTTTAAAACAGGCACAGGTTTGTTATGCGTCTTCCGGAAGATGAGATAAGCTTTTCCGTGTTCATCTTTTTAAGTTCCCTCATCATTGATGCACGGTCAACACACAGATACTCCGAAAGAGTGCTGAGCGTAAAAGGAATTGTAAAAGGATTTTGTTTTTGCTCGCGGTAAATATAATGGAAATATTCAGTAAGCTTGTTGCGTATACTGCGCTGGCTTAATATGCTAAGATGTACAGCCGTATTTCTCGCCGTTACCGCCGACATGTGAAAAAGATTATTTACAAGTCTGCTGTGGTGTTCGCAGGCGTTTGAGCATCTTTTTACAAGATTTCCGTAGTCGATAAACATTACCTCGCATTTAGTATCAGCTTTTACAAAAAAAGCATGTTCATAGGTGGGCAAAGCAAACATTTCGCCAAACACCTCTCCTGTGGCAAAGTTCTGAAGCATACTGAGCCTGCCGTCGTAGTCTATAGACACAAGCTCAGCGCTTCCCTTAAGCATTATGCCTATTTTTTTAAAATCTGTACTGTACTCCATAATAGTTTCGTTTGGAGCAAAGCTTTTTTTCTTAGTATCAAAGCAGACAAACATTTTTTCGGCTTCTTCCGGCTTTATTCCGTCGAAAACGCCTGTATTTATCATTTAACTGCACCTCTTTTCGATATCTGTGTTTTAATAGTTAAAATGCGGCACCAGTCCTAACGCAAGCAATATCGCTGACGTATGTTCGATAAGCCGTGCTTACTTTGCTTTAACCAAATTATATTACAAACATGTTGCATATGCAACAGCTTTTAAAATATAAAACTGATATAATTCAGCTATGGAAATGAAATAATTAAAATGATTTTGACTAAAAATACATTATATTTTTAAAAGGAGAAATGAACAATGAAAATCTATGTATGTGAAGTATGCGGCTGGGAATATAACGAGGCTCTTGGAGATCCTGAGCATGGCATAGCTCCCGGAACAAAGTTTGAAAGTCTTCCTGCCGATTTTGAATGTCCTATATGTTCCGTTGGAAAGGATCAGTTTTCATTAAAGAAATAAATAAAATTAAAAATAAAAAAACACGAACCGGATAATTCCGATTCGTGTTTTTTATTTATACATCAAGCTCAAGAGATTTATTGAATTTTATCTTTACGTCTTCTTCAACCGTGTCCACATTGTCTTTTATATCGTCATAAATACTCTGTGAAACAAGCACCGTGCCTATATGGAGCGTATTTTCTATTATCATCACTCTCGCGTTTTGAGGCTCAACGGCACCTATTGTTCTGAAGGCCACATCTATTGTTTCCTTTTCCGTATCAAAATGCACAGGAACCTTGCCTCTTTGAAGGAAAGTGGTGGTTACAAGGTTTGAATACATGGCCTCGTAATCAATACTGTCTGCCAGCTTTTTTACGGTAAGATCCGCAAGACCTATTCCAAGCGCGTTTCCGTAGGAAGCTGATGAAAGACGCAGTACGGCAAGCTTTTTTATTCTCGGCGCAGCCGGTTCTTCCTCGCCGTAAATATACATCCTGCCTATTACTTTTGTATCCATGCCTGTACCGCTGTATTGCTTTCCCATTTCCTTAACGATAAGAATATCTATGTCGTCCGCCGGAAGTGTAGGCACAAGCGAGTTTGAAAGCTCAAGAAGCTTTGCATCCTCTTCAATAAAGTCTTCGTTTTTAACGGCTTTAAGCACACAGGTTTCATCAAGCGCATTTTCAATTATTCCAAGACCTGCCAGCACAGGCGCTTTTTCGAGAGCCACTTTTGCAGCTGCCGGTATGGTTTTTGTAAGGCCGTTGTCGTGCATCGCGCTAGCGCCTTTTTGCTTTCCAAGTCCCACAGCAAGCATTTTTACTATGCCGCTCTCATTTTTAGCCGTAAAATCAGTATGGCGTTTCACTCTGTTTACAACTATTACACCGTCTGATTCATAGGCGTTTTTGTCAAAATACACGTTTACTCCGTCGGCGGTTTGCCCCAAAACCACCGTATCCATAGATGACCGTATTTCGCAGCCCATAGCTTCTTCGGTAACGCCGAACTTTTCACACACATGTTTCTGGCCTTCGGCCTCCGCTCCGCCATGGCTGCCCATAGCCGGTATTATAAACGGTGTAGCGCCTGCGCTTTTCACATAATCCACAACAGCCTTGATTATTACCGGTATGTTATTTATTCCTCTGCTGCCGCAGGTTATGCCAATCTGTCCGTTTTTTCTTATCTTTTCCCTCAGACCTATGCTGTCAAGCTGCTTTATTACCTCAGCGTTTATATCGTTTATTTTTTCGGTATTGAATCTTTGCCTTATGCGGTACATTTTAGGATATACCGCGTTTTCGTTAAGAAATCCCATAAAAGCTCACTCCCTGCTTAAATGCTCCAAAAATAAGCCTTTTGCTTACCTTCTTTATCAAACAAGCCTGCTGTTTTCGTGCGGCGCTTTTATTTATACCGTTATTCTGTTCCCTCAGATGGTTTTAAAATGCCGCGCCAAAATCGTGCTTATCAATCTCAAACTTCAATCGTATATTCTTTTATAAGATCAGGTACGTTATATTTTGTGCCGTCCACTATACCCGGTACTATTTCATCAGCCTTGGCAATTATTTCTTCCGGTGTAAGGATATCTACCTTTTCTGTCATCCATTCCTTTGTAAAGCCAACGCTTGCAAGCTCCTCATAAGCCCTGTCTGTAATGTTGTCCATGGCGATTTCAACTCCCATGCGCCTTGCTACAGAAAGTACGGCAGGAGAAGCGCCAACTGTTTTTCCAGGTATGCAGCCGGCCTTAAAGCAGTTGATTATATTTTCGGCAAGCACAGCCTTGTCCGCAACTATGCAAGGAATATGTGCCTTAAGCGTCTGCGCATAAACTCCGCTTCCGTGGGCTGTATCTCCGGCCGGGAACTGTCTTGTAGGAAATACACGTCCGAATTTTTCAGGCATTATCATTCCTATTCCAACAGATATTATTCCGCCTGTGAGGCCAAGAACTACCTTGCCGTTTCTCATTATCTGCTGCTGGCCAAGTATAGGAAGAAGTATTTCTTCCATAGTTACTATATTCATCATCTCCGTAGCGGAGTTGTTGTTTGAAGCGCGGCCTGTAATACATACGTTGTGTACAGGAATCTTCTTTGTAGCCGGATCAGGGCCTCTGAAAAGCTTCTTTCCGGGGAAGTTTTTCTGCCACTGTATAAGATGCGGTTCCTCTTTTACAAGTTCGTCCGAATACGGCATTTCAGCCATTTCGAGATAGCCGAAATCCTTGTTTATCTTTCCCATGTCCGCAGCGGCCATAAATCTTATAGCGCCTGCAGCCATAACGCCGTCGGAAGTAGTAGTAACAACATCATTATCAAAAATATTCATTCCAACAGGCCCTGAAACTGTTTTTGCAACAGCCTGAAAAGCTTCCATAGGTGTAATGCCTGCAGCCTTAACTTCCTTGTAATCTATAAAAGCTATATTAAGAGGTACATACTTGCCCTCAAGCATTCCTTCCGGAATCATTTTGTATGTGATCTTTGCCATTTTAAACGCCCTCCTTAGGCCAATCATTAAATCAGTGTCTTCCGATTTCCGGTCTTCTGTCGTCAACATCGTCGCAGCCTATAAGATATGCTTCTTCTGTAGGATGCAGTATGTTTACAACCTCAAGTATGGCGTGTTTTATATTGCCCTCTTTGTCAACGCCCTTGACGATTACCGTATGCATTGTTTCCGGCACACGAGGGATAACTTCGAACTCGATTTTTTCCACTCCGTCCTTCATTGTCATTTCTCTTACGGCATGTTCGATACGTCCGGTTCTCAACGACTGCATTTTAGCTGACGTAAGGTTTTCAAGTCCCCTTATTGTAATATCCATAGGATGTTCGCTTTCATTGGCAGCAGCCTTCATTTTTTTAAGAAACTCCGGTAACTTTGTGTGCATTAATTTCATATCAATCACCCTTTCTGCTGTACTCAGCATCGAAAAAATAAAATCAGGTTCGTATATAAGAACAAATATTGTTTTTAAATTCATTGTAATAGTATCAGACATGAAAGCATAAGTCAATAATAAATTACATTTTTTCGTACTATTTTTAAACAACTCTGTTGTCTGCATTTTGACATCTTTGAAATTTTTTACATTCTACTGGTAACTTATTTTACTGTTCTACTTGTCAGACCGCAGTTCTTTTTCAATTATAAATTTTGTACAAAATCAAATACAAAAATCACGTATACCTAAGCTATTTATTAGTTACAATATAAAAAAATCCATATAATTTAGACAATGGTTTTGTCAAAAATATATGGATTTGTGACTTAATATATAATTACGGTTAAAGCATGATATTAAAATATCTGTGCTCTGATGTTTTACAATCAACACATGTCCGCCTTTTTTCAAATGTCCGTTCTCTGCTTTTATACGGCAAACAACTCGCTTTAATGCAAAAAAAGCATTTTAAACACGCATCAATTTTATTCTGCCCATTATATTCCGTCTTTAAAATGGGTTTCCAGTCTTTTTTTTATGCTTTTGTACTCAGGAACATATTTCTTAAGTATGGCATAAAACCTTGCCCCGTGATTTGACGCCCTAAGGTGCGTAAGTTCGTGGCATATAACCTGATTTACGCATTCGTCGTCGGATTTCATAAGCTGTAAGTTTAAAGTTATTCTGCCCTCGCGCATGTTGCAGCTTCCCCAGCGGGTTTTCATGTTTTTAACGGCAAAAGACGGCCGCTCTATGCCTTCGCCCTGCATTTGGGCATAAGCCTTATCCGATAATTGTGAAAACCGCGTTTTCGCCTCAGCTTCAAGCCATCCTAAATACTGCTTTTTGAGTTCTTCGCTCTTTTGCTCAAAAGGCGTGAAAACATCAATATAGTCACCGTTTTGGCTTATTTTTTTTGTTGCATCCGCAAATATCCTTATAGTTTTTGCATTTCCGCAATAGAAAACAGTCTTTCCGGAATATATGAATTTGTCAGGCTTCATCTGGTTGTATCTTTCAACCACAGCCAGATTTCTAAGTATCCACTCCGCCCTGCTTTCTACAAACACGGTTATGTCCTCCATTGAAGTGTAAAGCGGTGCGGATACCATTATCTCCTCTTTTTCGTTTATTCTCAGATTGATGTTTTTTATATGTTTTCGTATAAGCTGATATTCCACGGGTATTCCCATATATTCAAAATTGTGCCTGCTCATTTTTTCACCTTACATCAAACTCTTTTATTATTTCATAAAAATCTTTGTTTTTGTTTATTATACTTTCGTTTCCAACGGTAACGGCTGCTTTTGAAGCTGCGGTCTCTTTTAAAAATGCGCAAAAGCCTCTTATATCGCCGCTTTTTGTCGAAAGCAGTTCATCTCTTGATTTTTGCTGCATTTCTTCGGTAATCCCGTTCATAAAACAAAGTGCTGTTTTTTCAACTATATCAGAGCAGCTTTTCGGCCTGTCCTGTTCATTTATGGCGCCAAGAATGTACTTTTCAAGGCTTTCTTCTGAAAGAGATATATTCTTTAAAAATTCCGAAGCATTGTCGAAAGCGTCAAAAGTTGAAGCGCAGTTTGGATCACGATAGGAATAAAAATACATGCTTCCGTTTCTTGCAAAAACACATCCGCAGCCGTAGGCTCCGCCTTTCACTCTTATCACGTTCCATAAATATTCTGTATTTATGATGTTTTTGAGTACATTAAGCTTTCCGCTGTAGCTGTAGCCAAAACCGGAAAAATCGGCTGCTTTGGCATTGTACACAACCTTTGACCCCGTTTTTATGGCTTCCGCATAGGCCCTTGGTATAAAATCAAATTTTTCACATTTTATGTTCTCTGCCTTTTTAAAAGAGCCTGTAAAATCGGTTATGCGCGATAAAAGCTCTTTTTCATAACCTTCGGTACACAAAGCAAAGTATTTAACTTTGGCAGACAAGAAAACAAGTTCTGATACCTGCTTTAAAAGCCCGGCTGTTTTTTCCAGATCTTTGTCGGCGTTTTTCAGAAAATCGTAAAACTCCATTCCCCTGAGATATTCCCTGTAGCTGTATTCACTTTTGCAAAAAGACATGGCTCTGAGTATTGCCGCCGCATGTCCGTTTTCGTCTATGCTGCGCTTCGTTCTTATTTTAAGCTCGCTTATAATTTTTTTAAGGCTGGACATAGCCGTAAAGTCCATTTTGGTAACTTCTTTTAAAAGTTCAAAAAGCTTTCCGGCATTTCTTTCAAGCGCTTTTGCATATAAATTGAGCACCGGTTTAAGGCCGTCGTGTTCGTATACCTCACACCTTGCCGATATTCCGCCTGTATACATGTTTATATTTGACGGAAGCTCCTGAAAGCTGTATTTTTCGCTGTCAAGCACACCTACGCAGTGGGCAAGAAGCGATGCTGCCGCAATGAGCTTTTTTGGCACAAAATCAAGAGGAAACATAATCTGTACATAAACTATCCCGTTTGACTGGCGCAGGGTCAACGCTCCGTTTTCGGTCTTTTCCGTTTTAAATGTCTGTATATTTTTGTCTATCTCGCTTACAGAAAGACACGGTACCGTTTTTATGGCTTCTTCGCTTTCAGGCTCTGTCTGGTAGCGCACAAGGTCTTTGTTTTCATCAATTATCGACCTTATTTCTTCTGCGCTCATTTTTGCTTTTGTCTTTTCAAGCTCAGCCGCCGTTTTGACATCGTTTTCAGCCTGAAGTCCTTCCCTGGATTTTATGACAGTAAAGGAACAATGCTCGTTTTCAAGTATGTTGTTTTTTACAAGCTTCTCAAAAAGCCCGTTTTCAGCCTCGCTTCTCATTTTGTCAAAATATCCGTAAATACGTATGCTCTCAAACGGATCCGCCCCATGAAGCCATCCGTACATCATTTTCATTCCATAGGCAAGACCCTTTGGCTTATAGCCGTAATCCGCCTCACGAACCATAAACTCAATATAATTTAAGGCAGACAAAATTAGTTTTTTGTCTATTCCCTTTTCACTTATTTCTTTAAGCGTCTCCAAAACAAGCGTCTTGAATTTGTCACGGTTTTCATACCGGCAGTTTTTTCCCACAATACTCAGTGTCATCTGAAGCGTTGAGCAGTCAAACCATCCTTCAATATCATCGCATAAACCGCTTTCGATAAGTCTGTGCTTAAACGGCGAACCGTTTGAGTCAAAAAGCACATAGCTTAGCACTTCCATTGAATACTGGCTGAAAACATCAGTTGAAAGCTCGACGGCGAAGTTAAGCGAAAAATAGCAGTCGTTTTCGTTCGTTTTTTTCTCGCTTACCGAGTATTCACCCTGGGCATATTTTTGAAAGCTTTCCTTTATAATAGGTATAGTTACAACATCGTCTTTTTTTTCAAATTTGTCCAAATAATTTTCCGAAATGAAGCGCATATATTTTTCGGCATCCATATCGCCGTAAAGATATATGTAGCTGTTTGACGGATAATAATATTTGTGATAAAAATCGCAGAAGTTTTTGTATGTAAGAAGCGGTATGGCTTCCGGCTCTCCGCCTGACTCAAAGCCATAGACCGTTTTTCCGAAAAGGCTTCTCTTATTTATGTTTTCAAGCATTGTTTCGGGTTCTGAAAGCGCGCCTTTCATTTCGTTGTACACGACTCCGTTTATTTTAAGCTCGCTTTTTTCGTTTTCAAGCTCATAGTGCCAGCCTTCCTGCATAAATATCTTTTTCTCTTTTATTGCTTTTGGCGCAAACACGGCGTCGGCATATACCTTAAACAGGTTTTCAAAATCCTTTTCGTTGCAGCTTCCTATTGGATATACTGTTTTGTCGGAATATGTAAGCGCGTTAAGATACGTATTGAGCGAGCCTTTTTCAAGCTCGTTAAAAGGATCTCTGCACGGATATCTGTCTGAGCCGCAAAGCACCGAATGCTCCATAATATGCGCCAGACCACAGTCATTTTCAGGCGGCGTCTTGAATGAAATAAAAAACACCTTGTTTACATCTTCATTTTTTGCGTAAAAAAGCCTTGCTCCGCTTTTTTCATGCACAAACATATGGCCAACGGAAGCAATATCGTCTATTTTTTCTTTTTTAATAAGCCTAAAGCCGGCCGTTATTTTTCCTAAATCAAAATCATTCATTTTTTTCCCTCGTTTCTGTTTGTCACTTATCACAGTATATCAAAATTTGCTCTGTTTGCACACTTTTTTCTTTGTTTAAAAATTTTTTTAAAAAAAGTCTTGACATATCGCGCTTAGTAATTTATAATGATTCTTAAATAAGAGTTATTTAATTCTTTAAAAATTAAAACTATAATTCAGGAGGAAAAAATATGAAAAAATTTGTATGTTCAGTATGCGGTTATGTGTTTAAAGGTGACGAAGCTCCTAAGAAGTGTCCTGTATGCGGCGCTCCAAAGGAAAAATTTATCGAGCAGGCTGACGATGAGCTTACTTGGGCAGCAGAGCATGTAGTAGGTGTTGCACAGGGCTCAAGCGAAGATATAATGGCAGACCTCAGAGCAAACTATGAAGGCGAGTGCAAGGAAGTCGGAATGTACCTTGCAATGGCAAGAGTTGCTCACAGAGAAGGCTATCCTGAAGTTGGTTTATATTATGAAAGAGCAGCACATGAAGAAGCAGAACATGCGGCAAAGTTTGCCGAGCTTCTTGGCGAAGTAGTAACAAGCTCCACAAAGAAAAACCTTGAGCTTCGCATAGAGGCTGAAAACGGAGCTACAGCAGGAAAGGTTGACCTTGCAAAGAGAGCAAAGGCCGCAAACCTTGATGCAATACATGATACAGTACATGAAATGGCTCGCGACGAGGCTCGTCACGGAAAAGCATTTCTTGGCCTTTACAACAGATATTTCAAATAATCAGACATCCCCGTCTGATATGAAATATAGCACAACAACAACCTCATAACCTCTTTTGAAAAAAGGCGTGTCGTCCGAATGACAATTTCCGGTCATCCTACGGCACGCCTTTGTTTTTTGTAAATACAGCGCACTTTACTTTTATACATTAAAATGGTACAATGAATAAAATTATTTTAACAGAAATATATTTTTTGTAAGGATCAGACCATGAGTATGTATAAAATTCTTAGAAATTACGGAGAAAAAAGAAGCCTCGAGCCAAAGGGCGCTTTCCCAAGCACCGCATGGAAGCTCGATACAAGACTTCCCATAATGAAAAACGAAATGCTTATGAAAGTAAGCATTATTAATGTCAACGCCGCAAGCTTTAAGCAGATAAGAAAAGAAACCTATGACAATCCGCTCAGTATCGCCAATAAAATAATGAGCATTGTAAAAATGCGCGGAAAGCTGCATAATCCGGTTACCGGAACAGGCGGAACTTTGTATGGAAGCGTTGATGAAATAGGCCCTGAGCATCCGGCGTACGGAAAGCTTAAACTTAAAACTAATATTTCAACTCTTATATCCACCAAATTTACTCCTCTTGTAATAAACAGCATAAGAAGCATAAACATGAAAACCGGACAGCTTGAGGTTGACGGCTATGCTATTTTGTCCGAAAAATGTATGTATACAACCACTCCAAAGGATATTGCCCCGCATATCTATCAAGCCGTAATAACCGAGGCCGGACAGTGCTACGAATCGGCGCTCAACTGCCACAGCGGCATAACGGCGCTCGTTATAGGCGCTGCATCAAATATCGGACTTCTTTCATTGTTTGCCGTAAAAGAAAAGCTTGGTTCAGGCGGAAAGCTTATAGCCGTAACGGATACGGAATACAACGCGTCTATTATAAAAAAGCTCAATGTTGCCGATGAGTGCTTTGTAATTGACATGCATGATTCTCTTGCGGCCTACTATCAATTGGCCGAGCTTCTTAACGGCACGCAGATAAATTATACCGTAGACTGTGAAAACGCTCCTGAGCATGAGGCTTTAAGCGTTCTTCTGACCCGCGAACACGGAACCGTATATTTTACAGACCCGGCAACTTCGGTTTCCGAAGCCGGCCTTGACGCAGAAGGCGTTGCCAAAGATATCAATCTTATTTATTACCGTGGATACATAGAAGGGCATGTGGCTTTTTGCGAATCGCTGCTTCTTAAATACCCGCTCCTTATGGAGGCTTTTATGAGAAGATACAGCGACAAAAACGAGCTGTGTGTTCTCTCTGACATGGATGATTCAAACAATACCGTATACAAGCATCTTGTTATAAACAGCCCGTCAATGAAAGAAATAGGCAATATCGTTCAGCATATAGCGCCTTATGACACCACCGTTCTTATAACCGGAAGCTCCGGAAGCGGCAAGGAAGTTATTGCCAACCTTATCCAGCAGCTTTCATTGCGAAAGTCGGGTAAATTCGTAAAAATAAACTGTGCCGCTATTTCTGATACCCTGTTTGAGTCTGAATTTTTTGGCTATGAATCCGGCGCATTTACCGGTGCCCTTAAGGGCGGCAAAGCCGGATATTTTGAATCCGCAAACGACGGCACGTTATTTCTTGATGAAATAGGCGAGCTTTCTTTGGAAAACCAGGTAAAGCTTCTGCGTGTACTTCAAAGCAGCGAAGTCCTGCGGGTAGGCGGAAACGCGCCGATAAAGGTAAACGTAAGAGTAATAGCAGCTACAAATAAGGATTTGTTTGAAATGGTAAACCAGGGAACGTTCAGAGGCGATCTTTACTACCGGTTAAACGTTGTAAACATCCATCTGCCTGCGCTTAAAAACCGCCGCGAGGATATACGTCCGTTTGTTGAGCACTTTATAGATGTCTACAACACACAGTTTAATATGCACAAGCGTTTTTCACAAAGCGCCGTTACACTTCTTACAAAGTATGACTGGCCCGGCAATGTGCGTGAGCTTGAAAACATGGTTCAGAGGCTTATGCTTTATACCGAAAGCGAAAATATTTCTGAAGTTGATGTCTTAAGCATCTGTCCTTACGTTGATAACAACGCCTTAAATAACGGCGATAATGAAGCTGTTCTTGGCTCGGATTTGCAGCATACAATAAGCACAGAAGAAACCGCTTACAGGCAAGCCGCTCTTTACTGCAAAACAACGCGCGAAATGGCTCAGTATCTTAATACCAGCCAGCCAACTGTTGTAAGACGGTTAAAAAAATACAGTATAAAGCTAAAATAAAGTCAACCCCACAGGCTAAGCCCGTGGGGTTGATTGTATAGGAAGGAATTAAATGAATATTGGTTGTATGTTTTTTATATTACACCGTTTTTTCTTAATGCATCTATATCTTCTGCCGAATAACCGAGAGAAGCAAGGATAGCTTCATTATCCTCGCCCAAAGTCGGCGCGGCTTTTATCAGTTTGTCTTCTTCGTAAGACATTTTAATAGGTGTGCCTGTAACAACCACTTTGCCCATTTTTGGCTGGTCAACTTCCCAAAGCATATTGCGTGCCTTGGTTTGAGGATTGTTTGCAAGCTGTTCCATATTTTGAATATTCCCGAAAGGAATACCGTTTTTTACAAGAATTTCTTCAAGCTCAGCTTTTGTTTTGGTTTTTGTCCACGCTTCAAGCTCAGGCTTTAACGCGGCATAATTGATGCAGCGGTTTACGTTTGTGGCAAACCTCTCATCCTCAGGAAGCTCTTTGCGTCCTATTAAGCCGCAAAGCTTAATGAACATGGCGTCTGTTCCGCAGGCAATAACACACATTCCGTCTTTTGCCTTAAACGAATCAAAAGGCGCTATAGCCTGGTCGGCATTTCCGCTTCTTGAATTTATTTCGCCGTTTATAGTGTAGTCAATAAGGAAGTGATCCAAAACAGACATCATCGTATCCACCATGGCAACATCCAAATGACAGCCTTCGCCGGTTTTTTCTCTTCTGTAAAGAGCTATAAGTATGCCTATTGTAAGCATGGCTCCGGTGTAACTGTCGGCAATGGCAGGGCCTATTTTTGTAGGCTCTCCTCCGGCAGGGCCTGTAACCTCCATCATTCCGCCCATCGCCTGGGCTACAATGTCGTAGCACGGACGACTGCTGAGAGGGCCGTTTATACCAAAACCGGTAACATTGGCATAAATGATTCCGGGATTGATTTTTTTCATCTCTTCGTATGAAAAGCCAAGACGATCCATAACTCCAAGCTTGTAATTTTCAACGATTACGTCAGCATCCTTTATAAGCTTACGCAGGATTTCCTTGCCTTGCTCATGCTTTAAGTCAAGAGTCATGCCTTTTTTGTTTCTGTTGAGCATTACATGAAATCCGCTTTCGCCGTTTTTCATCGGTTTCCATGTACGTACCTGATCTCCGATACCGGGCCGCTCAATTTTAATAACTTCCGCGCCGTGGTCTGCCAGATTCTGCGTCGCAAAAGGGCCGGCATAGGCCTGACTAAGATCTACGATTTTTATTCCCTCTAATGGTCTCATAAGCTGCTCCTAAAAATTAAAGTCTGCAATTTTCAACAAGTATCGCTATGCCCTGTCCGCCGCCGATACACATTGTAACAAGGCCGGTCTTTTTGCCTCTGTCGCGAAGCTCGTCTAATGCTTTTATCGTAAGTATGGCGCCTGTGCCGCCCATAGGGTGTCCAAGAGCGATCGCACCGCCGTTTACATTAACTTTGTTCATATCAAATCCGAGTTCACGGCAGCATGGAACCGCTTGTGCGGAAAATGCCTCGTTTATCTCGATAACATCGATATCTTTTAAAGTTTTGCCTGTTCTTGCAAGCAGCTTAGGCGTTGCCGCCATAGGGCCCATGCCCATAAAATGCGGATGAACGCCGGCTACGGCATAGCCTTTTATTTTGCCTATAGGCTTAAGCCCAAGCTTTTCTGAAAGCTCTTTTTCCATAATCACCATGGCTGCCGCTCCGTCACAAAGCGGAGAACTGTTTCCGGCTGTTACAAGGTCGCCTCTGTAGGCAACAGGCCGAAGCTTGCCAAGGGATTCCATTGTGGTTTCAGGACGAATAGTTTCATCTTTTTTAACTTTTATCGGATTTCCTTTTTTCTGAGGAACTTCTATTTCAATAACGCTTTCGTCGAAAAATCCTCTTTTCCATGCAGCCTCTGCAAGCTCATGTGAACGCAGCGCAAACTCGTCGCACTCAGTTCTTGTCATATTGAATTTTTCGCCTACGTTTTGTGCGGTATCGACCATAGGGCATTCCCCGATCTTTTCCGTTACACTTGGCGGATCATAAAACATCGGCGGACACGGAACCTGATACGCCTTTTTTGGTTTTGCCATTACCCAAGGTCTTGTAGAATCGCTTTCGACTCCGCCCGCAACAACTACTTCATAATATCCCGCTTCAATCGCCATATTCGCAAAGGCAATTGCGTTGGCACCCGAACCGCACTCGCGGTCTACCTTTATTGCCGGAATCTCTATCGGAAGCCCTGCCGCAAGCGCGGACGCACGGGCTATGTTTTGCCAGTCATTGTTTAAAATATTTCCGAATACAACATCATCTATCGTTGTCGGGTCAATACCCGCTCTTTTTACCGCTTCTTTTATGGCAATAGCTCCAAGATCTGCCGCGCTTATTGAGGCTAAACCTCCGCCAACTCTGCCAACCGGCGTCCTTGCCATTGATACAATTACCGCTTCTTTCATTCTTTTCTCCTTAAACATGCCGTATGCCGGTCTGGAGGGAATACATCCCGCAGGCTTATCCACGCGGGATGTAAAGACCGCATATTGTATGTAATTACAGCATTATTTTTTTATATTTCAGACTGCTTTAATATGGTTCTTCATAGTTCCGATATGCTCTACATAAGACTCAAGAACTTTTCCGTCGTATGTTCTGAGGTCGGCGTTATCGAACTCTTTTTCGTTAAATGATATTACTGTGCCGCATGAGCAAAGGTCGCCCGGTTTTAACGTATGTGCCTGGCTGAGATAAGGTATCATATAGTCAACCTGGAAAAGCATTTCGTTTGTTGAGCCTTCCTGCATCTTCTTGTTGTCAAGATAAGCTTCCATACGCTGATTGAATGCGTCGTCTATTGAAAGTTCATCAACTGTAACAAGCCATGGTCCCATAGGAGCGAATGTATCGAAGCATTTGTAACGTCCAGGATACATAACCTTTTCCTGATGTCCCTCGCCGTTTACGCATATAAGCCACTCACGGTTTATACGAAGTGAAAATGCTGTTATATCGTTATGGCATGTAAAGCCGTATATGTGCTCACGAGCCTGTGATTCCGGAATGTTCTTTCCGCCCTTGCCTACAACAAATACCAGTTCAACCTCTGTTCCTACGATGCCGATATCAGGGATTTCGATGTCATCATAAGCGCCGCAAAGGCATGAGTTATATTTGCTGAAATAAAGAGGATGTGCAGGGCCTTCAGGCTTAATGCAGCGTTCAAATTCAAACTTGTTGTTTATAGCCATTGAGAAAATCTTTTCAGGATTTGGAACAGGAGCACGGAAGTGAATGTCTTCGCAGTTGTAAAGTATACGCTCGCCGCATGGGCCTGTTACCTTTGGATTAGCCTCTACATAAGCCATTGCAAGTCTGAGCTCGTTTTTGCCGTCTTCGCCGCACTCAATCATAGGTACCATTTCTGACGGAACGATCACATCAGCACGTTTTTGAGGATTTGATACTCCTCTGTTTACAAGATACGCTGCGTATGCAAAGTTGCAGTCCGCAACCTGGCCGTTTGGCATAAGAACGCCTATACGCTTTAATTCGCCTACATTGAAACTACATAATTTCATAATTGATCTCTCCTTATATTATATATTCTGTTTATAAACAGTTGATTTACCTATCGTTTAAACCAAGCATCCAGCCCGGATTTACGACACCTATCTGGTGAATGAAATCTTCGCTTATTCCGTATTTTTCGTTAAGGAATCCGGTAAAGTGTATAAGACCTTCAGTCGGCCTTATATTGCCGTTCTGGCCGTAGTCGGAATCAATAACTATCTGCTCTGCCGGAATATTCTTAAGTATCTCGCCAACAACATTGAGGTCGCCGTCGGCAAACGTTGACACTGGGTCTATGTCGCAGGCGTTAAGCTCTATCATTGCGCCAAGCTTGCCCCACTTTATCATCTGCTCCATTGACGCTTCAACAAGCACAAACGGATGGTTTACCAGTATTCTTTTAATGCCCTTGGCAGTTGCCTCTTCTATAAGAGCGTCTGTTTCAGCAGGCGAACCATGGCCTGTTGCAAGAATAACATCAGGCTTGTTTGCCAAATAATCAATAAGCGCTGAAACCTCCGGCTTAAGCTTGCCGTTTTCGTCTATATAGCATATAGGCTGCTCGGCAACGCTTTCCTTTCCGCCGCCAACGAATGTTTTGCCCTCATATTGTTTCTGATGATGTCTTGAAGATACCGTAGGCATGCAGACAATTTTTACATTCATTCCGCACGCGGCATCAACCGCTTTCAGGTTTATTCCGCCCTGAGCATTGTTAAGTACGATTTCGCCGTAAATTTTAAGCTTATCCTCGCCCAGATGATCCTGGACGATCTTTGAGCTCATCATTGTAGGAAAATAATGATCCTTAATTACAATGCCTCTGAATCCTTTTTTAATTGCGTCCTCATAAACTTCCCATGAATCAACAGCTCTTTTTGAAATAGAAGGGCCGGCATGTATATGCAGATCGCATAAACCCTGTATTGCCGTTTCCAAACTCATTTCTTTATGCCTCCTTATAAGCATATGTTTTTTGCATTATGCCTTGACTAACATTTATACACTTCCATACAGCAGGTTTGGAAGGAATGTTGTTATCTGAGGTACATACGCCAGAATAATCGTTCCTATAAGACCTGCTATAACAAACGGCCATATGCCCTTATTTAGTTTTCCAAGATCTATATTGGCAACCTTCGATGTAGTAAACAGCAGCATTCCTACAGGCGGTGTTGCAAGAGCTATGGTAAGCATTATTATGATGATAAGTCCGAACTGTATCGGATCATATCCCATTGCGTTTCCGAGAGGGGCAAGTACCGGAATCAATATAAGTTCTGCCGCAAACGCTTCCATAACGCAGCCTATTGCAAACAGCAGTAAAATTACCAGAAGCATTACAAGGTTTCCGTTTGTGGTAATTGAGAGTATTCCGTTTACAAGCTTTGTAGGTACGTTGTCATATGCGAGTGACCAGCCGATTATATTTCCCATTGAAACTATAAGCATTATTCCGGCAGTAACTATACCGCTGTCTGCAAAAATATCTTTAAAATCGCTGAGCTTGAGCTTTTTATTTGCGAAGCCAAGTATAGTTGCAGCAAGACATGCGACAGCGCCTGACTCTGTAGCTGTAAATAAACCGCCCATAACGCCGCCTACGATGATTATTGGAACCATAAGCGCCGGTATTCCTTTTATAAGGGCATGGAATGCATCCTTTGGAGAAAAGTGCTCACGATATTTAGGGTAATTTCTCTTTTTGGCCGTTATATATACAACTACCATGAAGCAAAGTCCGAGCATTATTCCCGGAACGATACCGGCTACGAACATTCTTTTTACGGATATTCCGGTAAGTACCGAGTAAATAACGAAGTCTATGCTTGGCGGGATAATAACGCCCAGTATCGCCGAGCTGACAACTGTACAGCCTGCAAATTCCTTGTCATAGCCGCTTGATACCATTGCCGGTATCATTACTGTGCAAAGGATTACCGCAACGGCGTTTGACGAACCGAGGATCGCTGCAAGCACCATTCCTACGATAACTACCGCATAGGCAAGGCCGCCTTTTTTAAATCCTATCAATTCCTGCGCCACGTCAACTATCGACTGCGTAACGCCGCCTTTATTCATTATCTGTCCGGCACAGACAAAGAATGCTATACATGTATAGCTGAATGTATCAATGCCGTAAAACATCTTTTGTGACAGAATGTCTGCAATTCCCTGAAACCCGATGGAATACAAATGTGCCACACCTGTAAGCCCCATCATAAATGCAAACGGGCATCCGGCTACTACCAAAACTATAAAAACTATTACCGGTAAAAGAGCCAAAACTGTCACACCTCCTTTTGACTGCTCGGCGCAAAGCATGCCTTAATAAGCTTTGGCAACAGTTCCCAGTTGAAAAGTATCATCAAAAACATGCTGATAGGAATACATACAAACGGCACAAACATCGAGCACCTCAAGGCAGTTGATTTTCTGTTGAAAATCGCCGGTGACAGTCCGTACTGAAGAGATGTATAAAAAATATATACAACAAATATCAGACAAACCAGATGTACGAGCAACGCAACAATGTTTTTGGCTCTTTCAGGAAGCATCTTTACAAACAGGTCGAGGAAAACCAGATCCGCGTGTCTGTAGCTTACTGCAACGCCAAGGAATGTACACCATACAAGAATGTAGCTGTCCAATTCCTCAGTCCAGTTAAACGAGCTTCCGAATATATATCTCTGTATAACCGCAACTATTGTTGAAATAATCATTATTGCCATCAAAACCACAATTACATATTTAATTGCTTTTTCAAGGATATCCCCTTTTTTCTTCACTCTGACAGCCTCCTATTTCCGTTGCAGCCGATCACATGCCTTTTACATAATCAACATAAGCCTTGATGTTGGCATTTTTCGCGGTGTATTGATCGTAAACCTTTGTGCAGGCGTCAACGAATTTCTGCTTTTCTGTATCGTCGATGTAGTTGATCTTAAGACCTCTGTCGATACATTTTTGAAGCGAATCCTTGTCTATCTTCTCACACTGATCCATTGCATAGTTCATAGCTTCAGAAGAACATTCCTTTATAAGAGCCTGATCGTCCGCGCTAAGACTGTTGAACCATTTAAGGTTAAATGTAAGTGCAGACGGGAAAGCATAGAAGTTTATCATTGACACATACTTAAGAACTTCGTCGTGGCTGTTTGATACGATAGAAATCAAATTGATTTCCTCTCCGTCTATAACTCCCGACTGAAGACTTGAATATATTTCTCCGTAGGATACAGGTGTGCTTGTCATGCCTATTGCCGAAGCAACATCCGTAACAAGGGTTGAAGGAACTACACGCATCTTAATGCCCTTAAGGTCTTCCATCTTTGTAATAGGACGAACCTTGTTTGCAAACTGGCGGCTTCCGATTTCAACAACATCCGTAACCTTTACGCCAAGTTTCTCAATATCCGTATAAAGCGCTCTTGCCTGGTCGCTTTGAAGTGCTTTTCTTTCCTGCTCATAGTCCTTATAAAGGAACGGCAGCTGAAGGGCATCAAGCTCATTTGTATAATTTGAGAAAGTACTTGTTGATATGCAGGCCGACTGAATTGAGCCTTTCATTACCTGCTGCAAAAGCTCATCTTCATCGCCGAGGGTTCCGTTTGATTTGTAATCTACCGTTATTCTTCCGTTGCTCTTCTGCTTTATAAGTTCGTTAAATTTTACTGAGAGAATTCCGTCTGACAGATCGTCGTTTCCCTCGTGTCCCATTATTATCTTGATTTCCGAGTTTGAACCGCTGCCTGATGTGCTTGCCGTGCTCGACTTAGCTGCTGTGCTTGCCGTGCCTGTTTTTGCAGTTGATTTTGCCGCTGACGGATTGTTTACCACAGCGCCGCACCCCATAAGGGATACCGCCATAATAGCTGCCATAACTAATGTACCAGTTTTCTGAAATCTTTTCATTCTCCGCTTCCTCCTATAACTTTTTCATTTAAATAAGCAACATGTTTAATCGATACGTAATTTCTATGTATCACACATTTCTTCCCTTCCTTTACATTTAACCTCCTTTTTACTTTTTAACCCTCTCTTTTTTCCTCACTTAATATATAGCAAGAAGCGTGCCAAAATTGTACGGCCTGTTTTTTTGGTAAACATGCTTTTAAATTGTTTCCCTGTTTTGTTTAACTTGCATATAAAAACGCGAATTTTGATTTTGAATGAAAATAATTTCTGATTCAGTGTGTGAATCACTGAATCGCATTGAATCAAAAGTGCTGTTTTTTATTCTGTTTTGTATCAGAAAACGCAAAAAAGACCGTATTATAAAAATCCGGTCTTTTCCTTATATTGCTCTATTTCACAAAAAAGAAAATCATGCATTCCGCACATATATAATAAATAATTGCAAACATGAGATTTACATTAAAACAGATATGCACCGGTTTTTCCTTGATTTTGCTTGATAAAGTAAGTATCAGCCCCGCAAAAGGCGAAATCATGTATGATACACAGCAGCCAAGGCTCATGGCAAGCCCCATTTGAAGATGCGAGTACGGAAGAGCCATTCCCGCCATTATAGGCCCAACCATCAAAACCGATACAAACGGATGTATTCCTATTAAAGACAATATCACAATAATCAAAGGCAGCGTCCATAACGCACCCGTCTGGAACAACATCGGAAAACTTCCGCAAAGTTTTACCATTAAGCTTTCAGCACCGGAATAGGAAATTGCTGCCGAAAACACACCCATTGAAAGAAAAAATGCAGAAAGATCATCGTTTTTTTCAAGTTTTTCATTCCACCACTGCCGCAAAACTTCTTTAAAAGAGCTTCTTCCGGTCTGTAAAATCAGCCAAATAAACGATACCAATAAAGTAACTATCAGCAGTCTGCCTATTGACGTACTATACTTGATTTTCTCCAAAACGCCTATTCCTAAAACTATTATTGCCATTACGAGCACAAGCTCGCCTATTTTTTTTACGGCTTTTATATCGGTTTGCCTGCCGGAGCCATCGGCTTTAAGCTTTTTGCCATGATACTTAAACCATGATACGCCGCCCGCGAGAACCATGCCGAATACGGCAAGCGCAAACGCCGGCATAAAATATTCCTTCCATCCGATATCAAACACCTGCATACTCATAAGCACCGTAACCGTTCCCGGCGCCCACAAAAACAGTGTGCAATAACCGCATGTAACTGCGCCTACAATAAAATCTTTTTCATTATCCATTTTCCCCTGTATGGCCGGAAGAATAGCCGCAATTATAATCGGTACGCAGCCAAGGCTCATTACGCTTGCAAGTATGTGCGAAATAACCATAAGCAGACAATAAAGCGGCCATACTTTTCCGCTTCCGCAGCCAAGACAGTCAGACACAGCTTTTTCATACCCGCCTCGGCTTATGGCAAGCGACAGGCTTTGTACTGAAATCAGAATGACAACCGTTTTGAGCATTGAGTTCATTCCGTATTCCCATTGGCTTACAGGCGCCCTTGCAGCCAGAAGTATTACCGCCCCAATTATAAAAAATATCCATGCCGGAGCCTTGAATGTCTTCCCAATATACGGCAGATTGAGCGCAAGTATAACAGCAGCCGCAGCCGCCGTTACCACCGATACACGACACCCTGTTAAAGCCTCAAAAAGATACAGCGCCACAACCAAAGTCATTGCCGTATTTGAAACCATTTTTCTCATAATAAGACCTGTCCCTTCTTTTTTAGTAATTTTGCCGAAAATGTTTGATTCACATTATGAATCAGAAAAATATCTGAATCACGTGAATCGACATCGCGGCTTCAATACCCTGATTATATATACAGCAATAATCGTGCCAAAGTTTTCAGGCGTATTTTTGGCATAAAAAAAAGATATTCTCCGTTATCGGTCGAAGAATATCTTTTCTCTTTTGCTGAAAAGTTCAATTTAAATCATTTCGGATTACTGTACTGTGTATAAAAATATTTTTGTAAACGCTTCATACCATTTTTAAGGCTTCAATTATCCGGTTCAGGTATATTTTCCCCTGCCGTGTTTTGTTTTTATCTGAGTAAAATCCGGATATTCCATAATATCAAATTAATTACCTCGGATTATATCTTTTGGCCTGTTCATAGCCTTCCGGTTTTCCCGCGCATATCCATCCGTAAACCGTATAACCGGCATCAGCATATATCGAATAATAAAAACCGAATATGCCGGCAGCTTAAGTATGCCCAAAAATCACATCAAAGCCGATTTTAATAATTATTTTTTATACGCACAAATTCTGCGGCGCGCCTTTTTCCCAAAGAGCAATGTTTTCGAACACAATTTCCGCTCTCGTCAAAAGCGCTTCTTCCGTAGCAAAAGCCGCATGTGGGGTAAACACAGTGTTTTTCGCCTTGAGCAGCACATGTTCCTTAGGAAACGGCGGCTCTGTTTCAAGCACGTCTATTCCGGCTCCGCGTATTCTGCCTTCATTAAGCGCAAAGGCAAGCGCCTGTGAATCTACAACTCCGCCTCTTGCCGTATTTATAAGTATTGCCGTTTTTTTCATCATCGCAAGCTTTTCATCGTCTATAAGCTTGTCTGTAGTCTTGTTGTACGGCACATGAAGCGATACAATGTCGCTTTCCTTAAGCAATGTGTTTAAAGGCACGTATTTTACGCCTTTTGCCAAAAGAGCCTCTTTTTTTGTTCTGCTGTATGCCAAAACCTCGCATCCAAACGCCTGGGCAATGGTGCACACTCTTGAACCTATGGCTCCGGTTCCGATTACGCCAAACTTTTTGCCATACATCTCCGTTCCCACAAGCCCGGCCTTAGTGCCGCCGTTTCTTGCTTCATAATCGCATTTTGGGATATTTCTTAAAACAGCTATGGCAAGACCAAAGGCAAGCTCCGGCACGGCATTTTTGGAATAACCCGCAGCATTGCATACCGTTATCCCATGCTTTTTGCAGCAGTCGCAGTCCACATGGTCTACTCCGGCAAAAGCCACCGACAAAAATTTCAGCTTGCCGCATTTTTCTATTATGTCCTTTTTAAAAGGCATGTTGGCTATTATTATGACCTCGGCATCGGCGGCTCTTTTTTCAAGCTCGTTTATATCCGTTGTCTTAGTGTCGTAAAAAACGACCTCATGGCCTTCTTTTCTTATTTTTTCCGATGCTTTTTGTTGTGCTTCGGCTGAAATCCCAAGTGGTTCAAGAACAACTATTTTCATAATATGCCCCCTGTTTAAAAAGCCGCAGATCTTACGCCGCGGCTATATATTTTTTTATTTTACTTTATTTGTAAGCCTGCCAATGCCGTCTATCTCGCATACTACTTCATCTCCGGGCTTAAGGAATTTCGGCGGCTGAAAGCCCATGCCAACTCCGGCAGGCGTGCCGGTCGAAATTATTGTTCCGGCCTTTAACGTCATGCCCATTGAAAGCTCGGATATTATTTCAGGTATGTCGTGAATCAGCATGTCGGTTGTTCCGTCCTGACGAAGCTCACCATTTACATAACTTTTTACTCTGAATACAGGCGGATTTTTTACTTCGTCAGCTGTCAGTATACACGGGCCCATAGGAGTGAAGCCGTCAAGGCTCTTGCCGAAATACCACTGCTTGTGTTTTGTCTGAAGCTCACGGGCAGTAATGTCGTTTAGTATCGTATAACCGAAAACATAGTCGTAGGCATCCTCGCGCTTAACGTCTTTGGCATCTTTTGAAATAATTACAGCAAGCTCTGATTCATAGTCAAGAGTTGAAATAAAGTCGCTGTAGGACGGTATGTCATCGCCGTCGGCAACAGCCCTGTTTACGCGTTTTGCAAAATATACGGCATAATTTTTGTCAGTAATGAATGCTTCTTTTTTATACCGCATTGATTCCTCGGCATGTGCCGCATAATTTATGCCAAGGCACACAACGTCCTGATACGGCTGCGGAATAGGTGCCTCAAGCTTTACTCTGTCAATAGGCATAATACCTTTGGCATTTTTGTCAGCACTCAATTTTGAAAGACATTCAAGCTCATTTTTGCCCATTTTGCACACGATATCATTCATTGACCGGTAGTTGAAGCCGTTTTCCTTAAGAGGTATCACAGCCCCGCCGTCTTTTGAAATCACACCGAGCATTTCGCCGTCTTTTGAAGAATAGGTCACAAGTTTCATTCGCTTACACCCTCGCTTCTTTATTAGTTTAATCAGTTATTTTGACGCTCTTTCAAGCGCCTTGCCAAGTTTATCCATTGCTTCGTTTATTTCGCTTTCTGTCACAATAAGCGCCGGAACAAAACGTATTACATCAGCGCCTGCGCCAACAAGCAAAAGACCGTTTTCGATACAGTCGGCTATTACCGGCCCCGCCGGAATATTCAGCTCCATTCCCTGCATAAGACCGATGCCGCGCACGTCCTTAACTATCGCGTACTTATCTTTAAGTGTCTTAAGTCCTTCAGCCAAAAGAGCGCCTTGTTTTTTTACATTTTCAAGAAGTCCGCCGTTAAAAAGCATATCCATAACGACTGTTCCGGCTGATGTTGCAAAAGGATTTCCGCCGAATGTGGAAGCATGGTCGCCCGGCTTAAAAGCCTCGGCAAGCTTATCCTTTGCCATAAAGGCGCCTATAGGTATTCCGCCCGCAAGGCCCTTGGCAAAACATGCTCCGTCAGGCTCGACGCCGAATATCTGATATGCAAAAAGCTCTCCCGTTCTTCCGACACCGCACTGTACCTCGTCAAAAATAAGCGCTATATCCTTCTTGTCGCAAAGAGCACGTACATTTTGAAGATATTCCTTTTTTGCTGGAATTATGCCGCCTTCACCCTGTATCGGCTCCATAAGTATTCCGCATGTGTTTTCATCGACGGCTTTTTCAAGCGCCTCAAAATCGTTAAACGGCACATGTTTTATCCCCGGAAGCATAGGATTAAGACCTTTGTGGTATTTATCCTGGCCGGTTGCCGTTACGGCGCCGTACGTTCTGCCGTGAAATGATTTTTCCATGCAAATTATATCCCTGCCCGGCTTATTTTTCATTGTTGCATACTTACGGCATATTTTAAGCGCGGATTCTATTGTTTCCGCACCGCTGTTGCAGTAAAAAACCTTGTCAAAACAGCTGTGCGCGCAAAGCGCCTCCGCAAGCTCTATCTGGGGTTCTGTATAGTAAAGATTTGAAACATGCATAAGCTTTCTGCATTGTTCGGATATTTTTTCGCAAAGCCTGTCGTTTGCGTGGCCGAGGGAATTTACGGCTATTCCTGCTACAAAATCAAGATATTTTTTACCGTCCATATCCCACACATACATACCCTTGCCGTGGTCGAAAGCAATCGGAAAACGGCTGTAGGTATTCATTACGACCCTGCTGCCGCGTTCGGCAAGCTCCTGTGTTTTATTCATATTTATATACTTCCTTTCAGGAAAAATTAAAAAGCATAAACCAAACTCACTTATTTTCTATCATAGTACCTATTCCTTTGGTTGTAAAGAGCTCAAGTATAAGGCAATGCTCTATTCTTCCGTCAAGTATATGTACATTATTTACGCCTTCTCTTACTGCCGCCATACAGCACTCAACCTTAGGTATCATTCCTCCGGAAATTGTGCCGTCTTCGATAAGCGCCGGAACCTGCGCCGCGTTCATAAAGCTTATAATGCTTTCAGGATCGTTTACATCCTTTAATACTCCTGCCACATCAGTTAAAAACACAAGCTTTTCCGCCTTAAGCGCACCGGCTATGGCAACCGCCATATAATCGGCGTTTATATTATAGCTTTGTCCTGCATCATCACGTCCCACAGGAGCTATTACCGGTATGAAATCGCTGTCTATAAGCGACTTTATAAGCGCCGGATCAACTTTTACAATATCGCCTACAAATCCATAGTCAACGTTATCCTTCTCTATTTTTTTTGCATATACCGAGTTTCCGTCTTTTCCGGTAATACCAACGGCTTTTACGCCGTGAAGGCCGATGTCGGTTACTATCTGTTTGTTAAGCTTTCCGGCAAGCACCATTTCGGCCACTTCCATTGTAGCCTCATCTGTAACACGCAGGCCGTTTACAAATTTCGACTCTATGCCAAGCTTATTTAAAAAGCTGCTTATATCCTTTCCGCCGCCGTGAACGATTACCGGCTTCATGCCCACAAGCTTCATAAGCACAATGTCCTTTATTATCGTTTCCTTTATTTCCGGGTTTACAAGAGCACTGCCGCCGTATTTTATTACTATTGTCTTATCCTTAAATTCCTTTATAAACGGAAGCGCTTCCGTAAGAATATTTGCTTTATGAATATAATTGCTGTAATTTTGCATAAAACACTGTGCCTTCTTTCTTTTTACGAGCGGTAGTCGCCGTTTATCTTTACATAGTCATAGCTTAAGTCACAGCCCCAGGCTGTTGCGCTTTGAGAGCCTTCTCTTATTGTAATGTTTACCTGTATTTCCTTTTCGCTTAAAATCGTTTTTGCCTTGACCTCGTCAAAAACAATCGGCGTTCCGTTATCCATAAGCGTAATTTCTCCGGCTTTGCTTGCAAAAACCATGTCAACCTTTGCCGGGTCAAACTTTACTCCGCTGTAGCCCATTGCGCAAAGCGCACGGCCCCAGTTTGCATCCTCGCCGAAAATCGCGGCTTTAAAAAGGCTTGATTTTACAACGGATTTTGCCATCGTTTTTGCGTCAGGCTTTGTTGCGGCACCGGTTACGTTTACTTCTATAAACTTTGTTGCGCCTTCGCCGTCGCGAACAAGGTTTTTGGCCAGATGTTCGTTTATAAAATGCAATGCCGACTTAAATACCTCGCAGTCACTGCTTCCTTCCTGTACACATGCGTTTTGCGCAAGACCGTTTGCCAAAACTATTACCGTGTCATTTGTGCTTGTATCGCCGTCTACGGAAACCATGTTGTATGTAGACGTTATGTCCTCTTTAAGCAGTCTGTTTAAAACCTCGCCGCTAATGTTTGCGTCTGTTGTAATAAAGCTGAGCATTGTAGCCATGTTCGGGCATATCATTCCCGAGCCTTTTGCCATTCCGCCCATGCGTACGGTTTTTCCGTCAAGCTCAAACTCAACCGCAACTTCCTTCGGATATGTGTCGGTAGTCATTATTGCCTTTGCCGCCGAAAGCGCGCTGCTTCTGTCATATCCGAGGTGTACGAAGCCGCCTTTTATTCCGGCTGTAATTTTTTCAATAGGAAATGTCGCGCCTATTACGCCCGTTGATGCCGTAAGCACCTCGTCAGAAGATACGCCAAGACAATTTGCATAGCATTCTGCCATTTCGGCATTGCTTTTTACTCCGAGAGAGCCAGTGCAGGCATTGGCGTTTCCCGCATTTGCCACTATTCCTTTTATTTTTCCGCCTTTTTCAAGCACCATCATGTTTCGCATTACGGATGTTGCTTTTACAACGTTTGTTGTAAATGCTCCTGCTGCCGTGGCCGGAACATCGCTTGCTATAAGCGCCAGATCGTCTCTGCCTTTTTTTATTCCGGCGGCAAAGCCCGTTGCCCTGAATCCTTTTGCGGCTGTAACCGAACCGTCTATTATGTTCATTTATATATCCTCCTTATTAATACCCTGCTTCAAACCAAGCAATTTGCAGAACCGTTTTTTCAGCCTCTCGACCTGTATTCACCGTTTATTCTTATATACTCGTGTCCCAAATCGCAGCCCCATGCTGTTGCGCACGCGCTTCCGTCGCAAAGCTCTATGCTTACAAAAATATCGCGCTCCCGCAGTATTTCCGACGCCTTGTCCTCGTCAAACTCTTCAGGCTCGCCGTTTCGCATAAGCACTATTTCACCGTTTTCACTTGAAAAAGTCATCCGAATTTTTTCCGGCCTGAAATATCCGCTGCTTGCGCCCATAGCCGCCAGAATTCTGCCCCAGTTTGCGTCCTCGCCGTACATTGCCGTTTTTACAAGATTGTCGTTTACAATGGCTTTTGCCAAAATTCGCGCGTCCTGCTCCGTTTGAGCGCCGCTTATATTTACCTCAATAAATTTTCCGGCGCCTTCTCCGTCGTGCACTATGTCCTTTGCAAACTTTTCGTTTATAAACGCCACGGCTTTTGCAAATTCTTCGTAAAATTCGTTTTCCTCTGTTATTTCCTCGTTTTGCGCCATGCCGTTTGCCAAAATGAGCGCCATATCGTTTGTGCTTGTGGCTCCGTCTACAGAAATCATGTTATAAGTGTTTTTTACCGAATCGGAAAGGGCTTTTTGCAAAAGCTCATGGCTTATGTTTATGTCTGTAGTTATAAACGAAAGCACTGTTGCCATGTTTGGGTGTATCATTCCGGAACCTTTTGCCATTGCTCCCAAAAGCACTGTTTTTCCGCCGATATCAAGCTCTACTGCCATTTCCTTTAAAAACGTATCGGTTGTTATTATTCCGGCTGCGGCATTTTTTGCCGCTTCCCGTCTTGGCGAAAGCTCTCCGTAGAGGTTTTTTTCTCCCTCTATAATCGTATCCATAGGCATATCAAGGCCGATTATTCCCGTTGCAGCCGTAAGTATCTGCCTTTTGTCAACACCCATAAGGTCTGCCATTTGCTCTGCCATAAGCTCGTTGTCCCGTATTCCCCTTACTCCGGTGCAGGCGTTGGCGTTTCCGCTTATGGCTATTATTCCTCTTACCGGCTGTTTTTTCGATGTTATTTCCTTGTCCCAAAGGATATGCGCCGCCTTAACGGTGTTTGTGGTATACACTCCGGCCGCTTTAGCGTCTTTTTGGCTTACAAGCATTGCCATATCCTTTTTAACTTTTTTAATTCCTATATGTTTTCCGCAGGCCATAAAGCCCTTCGGCGCGGTTATTGAGCCGTCTGTAACTCTCAAATCAAGCACTCCCTTTTTTATGCCGGGAATATAGGAGCAATATTAAGACCTGTCTTTTCGTCAAGGCCGAAAAGTATGTTCATGTTCTGAACAGCCTGTCCGGCAGCGCCCTTTACAAGATTGTCTATTGCGCCTATTACTATTATCCTTCCGGTTCTTTCATCTATTTTAAAGCCTATGTCAACGAAGTTTGAACCCTTTACCCATCTTGTTTCAGGGAACACACCTTCCTTTGTAAGGCGTACAAAATACTCGTCTTTATAGTATTTCTCATACACAGCCTTTACATCGGCGTAAGAAACATTTTTAACAAGCTTTGCGTAGCAGGTGGCAAGAATTCCCCTGTTCATAGGAATAAGATGCGGCGTAAACTGAAGTATTATCTTTTTGCCTGCCGCGTATCCAAGCTGTTCTTCTATTTCAGGCGTATGTCTGTGGGATGCAATTTTGTATGCCTTAACGGATTCATTGCACTCGTCAAACATGGTTGGAAGGCTTAATCCGCGGCCTGCGCCTGTAACGCCTGATTTTGCGTCTATTATAATGCTTTCAAGGTCTATAAGTCCCTCTGCCACAAGCGGCCTTAAAGATAAAATCGAACATGTGGTGTAGCAGCCCGGATTTGCAATAAGGCGCTTACCTTTTATTTTTTCACGATTTACTTCGCAAAGTCCGTAAACCGCTTCCTTTAATATATCGCGTCCGAAATGCTCAACACCGTACCATTTTTCATATATGTCCGCATCTGCAAGCCGAAAATCCGCTCCGAAATCAATTACCTTTGTATTTTCAAGCACTTCCTCCGTTACCGCCTTTGACGCCACTCCATGCGGAAGCGCCAGAAACACAACGTCACATTCCTTTGAAAGTCTTTCCATATCAAAATCACCGCACACAAGAGAGTTTATATCTCTGTAGTTTTCATAAACCTCGTTGAACTTTTTGCCAACATAGCTGTGTGCCGTAAGATTTGTTATCTCAACATCAGGGTGCTGCATAAGTATGCGAACCAATTCGTTTCCGGCATATCCTGTAGCACCAACGATTCCAGCTTTTATCATATCTTTCGCCTCCAAAAAATACCTTCCATATGAAACATTTAACAATTATACATATGTTTTAAATATTATGCAAGAAAAATGCAAAAAATAATTGAAAAATTTTATAATTGCATGTATAATCATATTACCATTTAATTTAAAAATTGAGAATAGTAAATTGGGAGGAACTTACAATGGCTAAAGAAAAAATCGTACTCGCCTATTCCGGCGGACTTGATACAAGCTGTATCATACCTTGGCTTAAGGAGCATTATGACAACGCCGACGTAATTGCCGTATGCGGCGATGTAGGACAGGGCAAAGAAACGGATGGCCTTGAAGAAAAGGCGCTTAAAACAGGTGCAAGCAAGCTCTATATAGAAGATATAACCGATGAATTTATTACCGAGGCTATTTTCCCATGCGTTAAGGCAAACGCCGTATACGAAGGAAAGTACCTTCTCGGAACCTCTATGGCAAGACCTATAATAGCAAAACGTCTTGTTGAAATAGCAAGAAAAGAAGGCGCTACGGCAATCGCTCACGGCGCTACCGGAAAAGGCAACGACCAGGTTCGTTTTGAACTTACGATAAAGGCTCTTGCTCCAGACCTTAAAGTAATTGCTCCTTGGAGACTTGACACATGGCAGATGAAGTCGAGAGATGACGAAATCGAGTATCTCGCAAAACACGGCATTCCTTTCCCTGTTAAAAAAGAAGACAGCTACAGCCGTGACAGAAATATCTGGCACATAAGCCATGAGGGCCTTGAGCTTGAAGATCCGGCAAACGAGCCGAACTACGAGCATCTTCTTAAGCTCGGAGTTACTCCTGAAAATGCGCCTGATAAAGACGAATATGTAACTCTTGATTTTGAAAAAGGCATCTGCACAAAGGTAAACGGCAAAGTCGTAACACCAAAGGAGCTTCTTGCAACTCTTAACGAAATCGGCGGCAGAAACGGCGTAGGAATTACGGATATATGCGAAAACCGCGTTGTAGGCATGAAGTCAAGAGGCGTATATGAAACACCCGGCGGAACGATTCTCTACTATGCTCACAGAGAGCTTGAGTATCTTACTCTCGACAAAAAGACTCAGGCTTGGAACGAGATAAATTCAAACAAGTTTACAGAGCTTGTATACAGCGGTGAGTGGTTCACACCGCTTCGTGAGGCTCTTTCCGATTATTTTGACAAGGTAAACGAAGTGGTTACAGGTCAGGTTAAGCTTAAGCTTTATAAAGGAAACATTATTCCTGCCGGCTCAACAAGCCCATACTCGCTTTACAACGCTTCGATTGCAAGCTTTACTACCGGCGATCTTTACAACCATAAGGATGCCGACGGCTTCATCAATCTTTTCGGCCTGCCTATGAAGGTTCGTGCAATGATGATGGCAAATATAGATAAAAACAAATAAGCATTCCAAAATAATTTTTGCTTTGCATTGCGCACTTTTTTGCTGTATAACGGCAGGAAAGTGCGCTGTTTTTGATTATTGACATTTGTTTTCATTTTGCCAAAATAAGTCTTATGCAGCCAAAAATCATACACCGGTCAAACTTCTTTAACCGCTTCCTGCTGTGTTTTTCCCCAGTTGTACAGTTCTTTTAAAACCGGCATAAGGGATTTTCCACTTTCCGCCAGACAATAATCCACAGACGGAGGTATTGTGTTGTAATTGCGGCGACAAATAAGCCCGTCCTTTTCAAGCTCACGCAAACACCTTGTAAGCATTGTGTTTGTTATCGGAGCAAGCATGCGCCCAAGTTCATTGTAATGCAGTGATTCATATTCGGCAATGTTCCATAATATCGGAATTTTCCATTTTTGGCCTATTATGTTCATGGCATAAACGATCGGGCAAATCTGTTGGCAGTGATTGTCTGTTTTTTTGTTTGCGTATGTTATTTTCATGTTCTCTCCTTGAAATAATAATAAAGGAACAAAAATGTGCGTACTTGTAAATATGTTCTCTGATATATTACAATATGAACCATATTAAAACAACCATAAAACAGGAGAAAAGGTGGTTATACAATGAAAATTATCGCTGTAAACGGCAGTCCGCGAAACAACTGGAATACCCAGATATTGCTTGACAAGGCTCTTGAAGGAGCGAAAAGCGCCGGCGCGCAGACAGAGCTTGTAAATCTTTATGACCTTAATTACAAAGGCTGCCGAAGCTGTTTTGCCTGCAAAGTCAAGGGAAGCAAAAATCTCGGGCATTGCGCCATAAACGACGAACTTAAACCGGTTTTGGAAAAAATCGACTCCTGTGACGGCCTTATCCTCGGCTCACCGATATATTTCGGCGACATTTCCGCAATGATGCGTGCATTTTTGGAAAGACTATTTTATCAATATTTAAATTTTGACGGCGGAAAGTCGTTTTTCACGGGGCATCTGAAAACCGCGTTTATTTATACCATGAACGCTCCGGCAGGCTGCATGAACCAGCTTTATGAAAAATACGAAGAAATGCTCAAATGGTATTTTGAATATGCCGGAACCGTTGAGTCGGCTGAAACGCTGCAAACGGACGATTACGGCAGGTATCATTTTGGAATGTTCGATGAAGCTCAAAGAAAGGAACGCAGAAAAACAGAGTTCCCCAAAGATTGTCAGAAAGCCTGTGAGCTTGGCAAAAAAATTGCTGACATTTAAAAAAATATAACCGGAGGACAATTATGACTCACGAAGAATACCAAAAAGCGGCTGAGCATTGGAAAATCAGAGATGCGGATAATAAAGAAATGCCCCGCGCCGATGTGCTTAGTGTGGCTGAAGCATATATCTGTAAAAACAACACCTGCGCTCTTGCAACCGGAAACGGAACGTTTGTAAGATGCACGCCTATAGAGTACACCTACCGCGACTCCGCGTTTTGGATGTTTTCAGAAGGCGGCGAAAAATTTGCCGCTTTGGAATACAATAAAAATGTATGTCTTGCAATTTTCGACAAATACGACGGCTTTGAAAACTTAAAAGGAATGCAGGTTACCGGAATCGCAGAAATAATTGTTCCTTTTTCAAAAGAGTATACCGCCGCCGCTGAATTTAAAAAAATTCCTGTTGACGTATTAAAAAAACTTCCAACGCCTATGAATCTTATCAAAATAACTCCGGTAAAGATTGATTTTCTTAATTCCGATTTTAAAAAGAACGGTTTTTCAGCAAGACAGAAAATCAGCTTCTGATAATTTATCAAAAAAGAGCTTCCCAATCTATCGGTCGGGAAACTCTTTTGTTTTATTCGTTCATGTCTTTATTTTTTACATCAACATCCAGATATTTGTCTGTTTTTTGATTTATTGTAAGCACTCCGGCCGTAGGATTAAAGAAAATCTTTACAAAAGTGTTTACGCCCGGCGCTCCGGCTTTGACGGCGATAATATTGCACTGCTTAACTATCTCCATCAGCTTGTCGTAATCGCCTTCTATTGTCGTTTCAAAAGGCGATACAAAATATTTAACACCGGTCGAGGCTATATACGCTATTACCTCGTCTACTATCCTTACCGTTTCCGCGTCGTCAAGAGTAAGCGGAAGCACCTGTATTGCAATGCTTGCAGGTATCATTTTAACGCACCTCTGTCCTTTTTATATGTAAGAAACCTGAATTTGGTTCCATTATACTCCTTTATTTCGCTTTCTTCAACAATCCGCCACTCGCCAAGCTTATCCAGGTTATCTATAAACGTATCGGCATCGTCAAAGATTTTATAAATTTTGGTAATGTATGCCGTGTCGCAGTATTTCAGCATCTGTCGGTATATGCTTCCGCCGCCTATTACAAATACAGGCTTGTCGTATTTTTCAGCTTCCTTAACAGCTTCTTCAACGGTGTTTACAACCGCGGCATCCTCTGTTTTGAAATCACGGTTTTTTGTTATTATTATGTTTATCCTGTTTTTGAGCGGCTTATTGCCGGGGAATGAAAAGAGCGTTTTTCGTCCCATTATCACCACACTGTCAAGAGTGGTTTTTCTGAAAAATTTCATATCCTCCGGAAGCGGCGTAAGCAGTCCGCCGTTTTTCCCTATGGCCCATTTTTCGTCAACAGCAACAATCATGTTCATTTTTCAGACCACCTCAAATCGCCACAGGTATTTTTCCAAGGCTTTCTCCATGCTCATAGCCTTCAACAGTAAAATCATCAACGGTAAAATCATAAAAATTTTCAATGTTTTTGTTTACTATAAACTTTGGTGCCGGATATGGTTTTCTGGCAATAAGTTTTTTTACCATATCCACATGGCGGTTATAGATGTGCATATCGCTTATAACATGCACAAGCTCCCCTGCTTCAAGACCGCTTACCTGTGCAAACATATGCAAAAGCGCCGCATACTGCACCACATTCCAGTTGTTTGCCATAAGAGTGTCCTGCGAACGCTGGTTCAAAATGGCATTAAGCTTTTTTCCGGTAACGTTAAATGTCATGCTGTAGGCACACGGATAAAGATTCATTTCATGCAGGTCAGCAAAGGTATAAATACTTGTCATTATCCTTCTGCTGAAAGGATTGTTCTTAAGGTCGTAGAGCACCCTGTCCACCTGATCAAACATTCCTTCCTTATATATGTGTTTTACGCCAAGCTGGTAGCCGTAAGCCTTGCCGATAGTGCCGTCAGAGCCTGTCCATTCATCCCAAATATGGCTTTTAAGCTCCGAAACCTTGTTTGACTTTTTTTGCCATATCCAAAGTATCTCGTCTATAGCAGCCTTCCAGTTTGTATATCTTAATGTAAGTATCGGAAATTCCTTTGACAAATCGTATCTGTTTACAACTCCGAATTTTTTTATTGTATACGCTTCGGTTCCGTCTTCCCAATGTGGTCTGTTTTTCTCGTTTTCGGTGGAAAAACCGGTTTCAAGAATATCTTTGCAGTTTTGTATGAAAATATCGTCAGCTTTGCTCATTTACATTTCTCTCCTGCCCTCAAGCGCCCTCGAAAGAGTGACCTCATCCACATATTCCAGATCTCCGCCTACCGGCACTCCGTTTGCTATACGGCTTACCTTTACTCCAAGCGGCTTAATAAGCCGGCTCAAGTACATTGCCGTAGCCTCGCCTTCAACATTCGGGTTGGTGGCAATTATTATCTCCTGCAAAGAATCATCCTCAATTCTTTTAAGAAGCTCCTTTATGCGTATATCCGACGGCCCTATGCCGTTCATGGGCGATATTACTCCGTGAAGCACATGATATACGCCGTTATAATCGCGTGTCTTTTCGTATGCCGCCATATCACGCGGATCCTCAACGACCATTATCGTTTTGTGATCGCGCTTTGGATTAGCACATACAGGACAAACGTCGCTGTCTGTAAGGTTTCCGCAAACGCAACAGTATCTTACATTCCGCTTTGCCTCGGCAATAGAGGCCGAAAGCGCCATTGCTTTTTCCTCAGGCATATCTATTATGTAAAAGGCAAGCCTTTGGGCGCTTTTTCTGCCTATTCCCGGAAGCGACGCCAACTCTTCAATAAGCGACGTAATGTAATTTCCGTAATAATTCATTATTGTTTTTCCCCTTCTAAAGCCGGTGCTTTAGAACATGCCGTTTCCGACTCCGCCGGTTACTTTTCCCATTTCGCTGTTTGTAAGCTCATCTGCCTGCCTTACGGCTTCGTTAACCGCCGAAAGAATAAGATCCTCAAGCATTTCAACATCCTCAGGGTCTACTACCTCCGGATTGATTTTTATGTCCTTTATCACTCTTTTGCCTGTAATCGTTATTTTTATAGCTCCGCCGCCGGAGGTTACGTCTATTTCTTTATCGGCAAGTGCCGCCTGTGTTTCCTCAATCTTTTTTTGCATCTTCTGGGCCTGTTTCATTATATTATTCATGTTCATACCGCCCATGCCGCCAAATCCGCCTTTTGCCATTTTAAAATTCCTCCCTTAAATATAAATCCGTTTCTTATTTTATGTCGGCATCCGGAAAAGTTATTTTAACACCATCTGTCAAAGCTTCTTCCTCTGCCTCGTACGCCTGTGTATCCTTCAATCTTTCCATATCCTCATATTTGCTTCTGTTCATTATCTTTATCTCAAACATTCTCTTGTATTTCTGTTCAAGAACGTTCTTTATTGTTTTTGTTTTATTTGTCAAAATATCTTCAGCCGCTCCGTCGTCGCAGACTATCGTTATTTTACCGTCGTCCTCATATACCGCAGAAGACGTTTCAAGCAGATTTTTTATGGCAGGTTCGTCGAAAGACCTTGTCGTGCTTTTCCATTCTCCTATAACCTGTTTTATATTCTCCGGTACTGCTTTTGGCAGTGCCTTTTTTGCCGTTTTTTTCTTTTCACCGTCGGCTTCTTTTTGAACCGGCTGGAACATGCCGTTTTTAAGCTTTCGCTCTATCTCGGCAAGTCTTGCCGAAAGATAGTCAACGTCGCTTCTTGCCGTAGGCGCCGAAAGCTTTATAAGCTCCGTTTCAAGCATTATCCGCTGGTTTGAGGCATAACGCATGTCGCTTAAAAGAGCCGAAAACACCTTAATAAGATATATCACTTCATCGGAAGAAATGTTTTTCGCCTGCGCTTTAAGCTTGTTTATACCATCCTGTGAAAGATCTATAAGCTCCTCAGGATTTTCAGCTGTAAGAGTTACAAGCAGATTTCTCAAATGCTCCATAAAATCGGAAACAAACTGCCGTATTTCACGTCCGTCTGAAAATATGTCGTCAACAATTTCCATACACTTGTCTGCATTTTTAGCCGTTATGGCATCCGTCATTTCAAAAAACACCGTTTTGTCCGCCGCTCCTGAAACCCTAAGTACTTTTTCGGCTGTAATGCTTTCGCCGCTGTAAAACGCAAGACACTGGTCGAGTATGCTTAAGCTGTCGCGCATTGAGCCGTCGGCGATACGCGCAACCTCCATAAGGGCGTCATTATCTATATCCGCGCCTTCGATAGTCATATATTTTCTAAGCGCCGCCGCTATCTGGCCTGACGGTATGCGTTTAAAGTCAAACCTCTGGCAGCGTGAAAGTATCGTTACCGGCACTTTCTGAGGGTCTGTGGTTGCCAAAATAAATATAACATGCTCCGGCGGTTCCTCAAGGGTTTTTAAAAGTGCGTTGAACGCACCCTGAGAAAGCATGTGTACCTCGTCTATTATATACACTTTGTAGCGGCCTTCAGTCGGCGGATATTTAACTTCTTCACGTATATCACGTATATTTTCGACACCATTATTCGACGCGGCGTCTATTTCTATTACGTTTACGCTTCTGCCTTCCTGCATTGCTGTGCACATATCGCATTTCCCGCATGGCTCGCCGTTTTGCGGCGTCAGGCAGTTTATGGCCTTGGCAAATATCTTAGCGGTTGACGTTTTTCCCGTGCCTCTTGTGCCGCAGAAAAGATAGGCGTGGGAAACCTTTCCGGTAAGCATTTCATTTTTCAGTGTTTTAACTATCGGCTCCTGCCCAACTATGCCGTCAAAGGTATCGGGCCGGTATTTTCTGTATAACGCCTGATACATTTTCCGCTCCCTCTCTACAAAAAAACGGCACACGTAAAATTATTTACTTTTACAGTGTGCTTTTTTGGTTCATTATATATTTGGAATCCGCGCGCCTGCCTTTGATGCTTTTCCCTATGCGGTAACCCGATTCACAAGCTCCGGCCAAGCAACCTTGCGGCACTCACCGGTTATTGCTTAGTGCTGCTTCCTTCCGGATCTGACACGGTTCACAAGCCGATGCTGCACAAGACTCAACCTTCAACGCCTCTTCCTCAGGGCAGGCCATAAAAATAGGCACCGGGGGCAGACATCCCCCTCACTATAGCGGATTGTGAGTACAGGGCGCCGCTAATGCCCCGGGTAGCGCGGAAATTTATATTCTCTTTTTTAGTGCTTAATTGATTATAATATATCTGAACTTTTGTGTCAATGGCATAAATTCTGAAATAAAACCGCAGCAATTACAAAATGTTTTCTTTTTTCCTGAATTTTTTGAAAAAATCGCTCATAAGCGCCGCGCATTCTTCTGCCAGCACGCCTTGTGTTATTTCCGCCTGATGATTGAGCTTCTCCTGCTGCAAAATATTCATTACGGAGCCGCAGCAGCCTGCCTTGCGGTTTCTCGCGCCAAAAACCACCCGCGGTATGCGCGCCTGTACTATGGCTCCCGCACACATGGGACATGGTTCAACCGTCACATAAAGCGTGCATTTTTCTATTCGCCAGTCACCAATTATCTTTGCCGCTTCGTTTATGGCTGTTATTTCCGCATGATACAGCGGATTTTTCTCAATATTTCTGCGGTTTGAGCCGCGGCCTATTATTTCGCCGTCGCAGTTTCTTACTATTACGGCCCCAATAGGCACTTCGTTTATTTCAAGAGCCTTGTATGCCTCTTTCAGTGCTTCCCGCATGTAAAATTCATCGTTTTCCATATTATTGTCTTATATTCAAAACCGTATTTTCGCCGTCAGATAATATATAGTCGTCTTTTCCGTCGCCGTTAAAGTCAGCCGCGAATATCTTCTGTCCGTAGCTTATATCGTCATTTTTTGAAAACAGTCCCTTTGGCTTAAGCACATAACGTATGGCCGTGCCTGTGCTGTCGCATATATATATTTCTTTTACGCCGTCGCCGTTAAGGTCTGCCGGATAAATATACCCGCTGAAGCTGTCGGCGGAAATATTTGTTCGCCAAACACATTTCGGATTTCCGCTTGTCTGCTCAAAAACAAACATGTCCTTTCCGTCTGTAGCCACAAGTTCTTTCGTACCGTCAAAATCAATGTCGGTTTCCTTCATATCGGTTGCCTGTATTCCCTCGTAAAAACCGCTCGTCTTGGTCCATGAGCCGTCTTTTTTTTCATACAGCTCAAAATCCTTGTCGTTTGCGGTCATTATTCCCTTCGAAACGGAGCATATGCATGAATATGTATCCGACTGCAAAGCTATCTCGCCCTCAGCTTTTCCGCTTTTCATGTCAAAAAACATAATTTTTTTTGATGCTATCCTCTCCGGTGCCGCTTCATCGGCATTCTCGTCTGTAGCCACAGGCGTAATGCTTGTTCCGGCAAGCACTGCTAATGAGCCGTCATTTAAAATTGCCGCCTCTATAGGCAAAAAACCGTATGTTCCCATATTTATGCCAAAAAGCCGTGAAAAACCGCTTTTGCCGAATTGGTAAACGCTTATATAATTTCCGTTAAGCGCCACTGCGCACATTTTTCCTTCGTACTGCGCGTTTGAGCAAAAGCCGTTTGTCAGCACGCTTGTTTTTTTGCCTGTAAAATCTCCGTTGCCGTTATCTGTTTCGTATGCTTTGAATTTTGTGCCTTCCACGAATATATTGCGCTCGTTAAGACTGCACCTGAGATTTCCGTCGGCCTGAGGAGTATAAAAAAGCGCGGCTATGTTATCCTTTACAAAATAAAAATAAACTATTCCCGCTTTTTCCGAATTAAAGTGAGTAAGGGTTGCCGTATAAACAACGGCATCTTTTCCGGAGTATTTCTCCATGTCAAAGCCGTCCGCCTTGCTTGCCTCATACATCTGGCTGTTCTGGTCGCTTTTATCAGGCACGGCCGCTTCATAATAAGCAAGCGTTGAGTTGTCGTAATGCCAGTAAAACGAGTTAAGCGTGTTTTCGATAAGCCCCGTATATTTTTCCTGCTGTTGCTTTGAAAGAGTAAAAACCTCAGACGAGCCTGCGTTGGTTTTTGCCCCGCATCCCGTTAACATGGCGCACAGCAGCACCAATACACCTATCCTTTTAACCATAAATAAAGCCATCCCCAAAAAGATTTGTCAATGCGTAAAAAAGTCACCCTGCCTATTTAGCCGGATTATGTATATATTAACATATTCTTCATAATTTTTCAAATAAAACAGAAGTATTTTGACATACCGCAAAAACGCCCCGCGTATCCAAAAGCAGTTATATGCTTTTGGCACGCGAAGCGCTGTTACAAACAAACTACTGTTTTATTACTGAGCCTTAACGTCAGTCCAAAGGTCGTTCCATGCTTTTTTAACGTCGTCTGTGCGGTACTTCATAAACACAAGTCTGTTAAGAGATGCCTCGTCCATTCCGGCTGATTTTGCATACTCAGGATCTATCTTTGAAGCGGCATCCTTATTTACAGGTGCAGGGCCGCCCTTTGATGCCCAGTTGTACTGGAAATCCTTGTCTATCATTGCATTGATAAACTTATATGCAAGGTCTTTGTTTTTGCTTCCGCTTGCTATTGCCCAGTTGTCAACCCAGCCTATTGCCCCGTCTTCCGGCACTGTAAAGGCTATAGGCTCTCCCTGCTGCTTCATAGCAGCAGCCTGACCGGACCACATAAGGCCAACGGAAATCTGTTTGCCGGCAAAAAGCTTTGAAAACTCGTCGCCTGTTTTCCAATATGTGCGGTTAAGTGATTTTTGCTCAATAAGCTTTGCCTTGACTGCGTCGAGATCCGAAGGCGCATTAGGGTCCTGGCCCAAAACTATTGCCGCTGCCATTACAGCGTCGTTATAGTCGTCTCTGAAAGCGATTTTTCCGGAATACTGCTTATCAAAAAGCACTGACATTGATTTAGGCGCTTCCTTTATATCGTCCGTGTTGTAGGCGATAGCCGTTGAACCCCATACGAAAGGAACCGCGTACATTTTTTTGTCTGTTCCGAAGCATTCTTCCTGAGTCTTAAACCTGTCAAAAAGCGAATTAAAGTTTGAAAGCTTTGAAGTGTCTATAGCGTCAAGGTAGCCGCCCGATATTGCCGCAGGAAGTATTGAGCAGTTCGGAAGGCATACATCTATTTCGCCCGCCTTTGATGTCTTGAGCTTTGTAAGAAGTTCTTCTTCGCTTGACATATAGGTGTTTACTATCTCGCAGTTATTTGCCTGCTCGAAGGACTTTATAAAGTCGGCATCGTCGGAACCGTAGTCCTTCCAGTTTACTACATAAAGCTTTGTCTTTTCACCGGAAGCCGCAGTTTTTGACGCGCTGCTTTTCGCCGCTGATGAAGCGCTTTTTACCGCTGCCTGCTTGCTGCCTGATGATGAGCCGCAGCCGACAAACGATGCGCAAAGTGCAACTGTTGCCGCCATAGCAAAAAATCTTTTGAATTTCATTATTCCCTCTCCTTTTGTTTTGTTATAATAAGGCTTTTCGCCAAATTTACACTATTTTTATCTGGCACATTTTCATGGCTTCAAGAGCGGTTTCATGGCTCTTTGGGGTAACGCCCGCACAAAGTTCTTTTTCAACGGCTATTTCTGTTTCCGGCAAAAATGCCTTTAAAATCATTGCGTTTGATATAACGCAAATATCTGTGCAAAGGCCAACAAGCGTTATTTTGCCGTATCCGCCAAGCTTTGCCGTTTCCGCAAGTTCCACACTTCCAAATGACGGCTTATCTATAATAATCGCGCCCTTTTTGCAGGCTTCAGTATAGACCTCGTCTTGTATCTGCCAGCCGTCCGTGTCCTTAACGCAGTGGGTCACAGGAAGATTTCTGCCCTCCTGGGTTTTGGCATAATTTTCTCCGTGGGTATCTCTTGTGCATACTACATTACCATCAAACGACCGTATTTTTTCGCATACCTTAGGCACTATTTTTAACGCCTCGGCCGTGCCGAGAGCGCCGTTTATAAAGTCGTTTTGCATATCGACAACAACCAATAGCTCTTTCACTTAAGACTGCCTCCCATATACTCTTAATGTTTTTAAGATTATAACACCTGTATACAATTTTTAAAAGACCTACGGCCATATTTTTTTACGAAACAAAAACACTAAATTTCTCTGCGCCATTTTACAATATGTTCCTCAATAAGACCAATTACGGCAACGCTTGCCATTGCTACGGCCGACAACAATACAATAGGCGCAAACACGCCTGCCCCGTCAAGCTGGCTCATCATTCTTTTGCTGAAATACCCAAGTCCGCTCTGCGCTCCGAGCCATTCGGCTATTGCCGCGCCTATAACGCTCATCGGTATCGCCATTTTTATTGCCGAAAAAAAGTACGGAAGTGCCGTCGGAAGTTTAAGCTTGAAAAAAATGTCTTTTTTTGATGCGCCGTATGTAATAAGCAATTCTTCCATTTCACGCTTGCTTGACTTAAATCCGTCATATACCGTTATTGTAATAGGGAAAAATGTTATAAGCACCGTTACAAGCACACGTCCCCATATGCTGTAGCCAAACCAGAGTATGAATAAGGGCGCTATGGCCGTTGTCGGTATCGTCTGCGAGGCGATAACAAGCGGGTAAAGCGCGTCGGCTATTTTTTTGCTGCCATCCATTAAAACAGCAAGCAAAAGACCGAAAACAACCGAAATGGCAAGCCCCAAAAACGTTACACTCATTGTAGCCGGAAGCTGTACGGTAAAAAGCGTATCCCTCAACAACCATATTTTTACGGCAATCTGCCACGGCGAAGGAAGAATGTATGCTGCATTTATTATCGTCGCTACTGCCTGCCAGATAACGATCAGCACAATTATAAGCACAAAAGCCGGAGTGTTCTTTTTCATTTATCCTTCTCCTTTCTAAGCTTTTGTATAAGCTCGGCCTTCATATCGGCTATGTCGCCTCGTTCAAGCTCGTTTCGTTTGCGCGGATAAGAAAGCGGCACATCATACTGCTCGAAATGTGTTATCGGCCTGTCGGTTATTATAAATATCTTCTGTGACAAAAATATGGCTTCTTCCACATCATGTGTTACAAAAAGCACTGTCTTTTTATGTTTCTGCCATTCGTCAAGCAGCCATTCCTGAAGCCCCATTCGGGTTATCGAATCAAGAGCCGAAAACGGCTCGTCAAGAAGCATAAGGTCGGCTCCCGAAAGAAGCGTGCGGGCAAAGGACGCCCTTTGTTTCATTCCGCCCGAAAGATCCCGCGGGTATTTATCTCTGTAGTCAAAAAGCCCCACTTCCTTAAGCACCTCACAGGCTTTTTCATGCATGGTGTTTTTATCGGTTTTTTGTATCTCCATAGGTATGCAGACGTTTTTTTCAATAGTCCTCCATGCAAAAAGCAAGTCCTTCTGAGGCATGTAGGCGCTGTAGCTTTTTATTTTTTCTATGCTTTTTCCGTTTACAAGTATGCTGCCGCCCTGAGGCTTTTCAAGACCGTTTATAAGCCTGAAAACAGTGCTTTTCCCACAGCCGCTTGCGCCTATTACGGCTGCAAACTCACCGTCTTTAACACTGAAGCTCAAGCCGTCTATCATCGGCCTTTCGTCTCCTTCATATTTGTAGTATATGTCCTTTAATTCAAGCATCTTTTCGGCTCCTTATAAAAAAAACTTCCCTAAAAATAAGGAAGTTTAAAAAATCATTTTAAGCAATCCCTACGATGGTTCTGGCCATATCAGGTTCTACGGGTATCTCTCAGCACATAAATGCACCCCATGCGTTTATTTGTATATCAGATTTTTTTGCCGTTTAATATTTCAACATAGTCCTTGTAATTATCCTCAAGAAGCTTAGGCGTATCCAGGTGATACGGACATTTTGTTTTGCATACTCCGCAGTGCGTGCACTCCTCGATTTTCTTCATCTGAGCCTGAACCTGCGGCGTAAGCTGTTTTTCTGACGGTGAGCGTCTTATAAGAAGCGACATTCTCGCACAGTCGTTTATCTTTATTCCGGCCGGACATGTAGGCATACAGTAACCGCAGCCACGACAGAAATTACCGGAAAGCTCTTTTCTGTCCTTTTCGATTATGTTTCTTATCTCCTCTGTCATTTCAGGCTCGTTTCTGCCATAAGACAAAAACTCGTCAAGCTCGCTTTCCTTTTGTATGCCCCAAATAGGAAGCACGCCTTCATAAAGGTTCTGGAAAACATAAGCCGCCTTTGAGTTTGTAATAAGTCCTCCCGAAAGCGCCTTCATTGATATAAAGCCCATGCCGGACGAAACCGTCTTTTTCATAAGCGCCGTATCGTCATCTGTGGCAAGATAATTAAACGGGAACTGAAGCGTTTCATAAAGCCCGCTTTCAACAGCTTCATTTCCTATTTTAAGCATGTGGTTTGTTATGCCTATATGCAGTATTTTTCCGGCTTTTTTCGCTTTAAGCATAGCCTCGTACATTCCCGTGCCGTCATCAGGCTTCGGGCAGTAGTTCGGGTTATGAAACTGATATATATCTATGTGGTCTGTCTTAAGGTTTGAAAGACTTGTGTCCAGTTCTTTCTCAAAAAGCTCCGGTGTCTTTGACATTGTTTTTGAAGCGATTATTATTTTATCTCTTACGCCGCTTAAGGCATAACCTATTTTTTCCTCGCTGTCGCTGTAAAACCTTGCCGTATCATAAAAATCAATGCCGTTATCGAAAGCTTTTTTAAGTATTCTCTCCGCCTCAGCCATATCAACTCTTTGTACAGGCAGCGCGCCAAATCCGTTTTTGTTTACCGTTATTCCGGTTCTTCCCAAAGTAACTTTGTTCAAAAGTTAAACCCCCGTCCGTTTTATCTGTTTTATTTGATTCCTGTTTCAGCAGGCAACATACCATTTGCCGCTGTCAGTATCCACTACAATATAATATTTTTTTGAATCGTCAAACTTGAACCTGTCATAATTATACATGCTTGAGCACACAATTTCAAACATTTCCGTAAGCCTTCGGCAAAGCCACGTCATATCCTCAAGCAGCAGCTTTTGTATTTCCTCTGCCGAAAAAGCTTTTGGCGGCAGCATGTCCGCTCCCCATTCTTCAGCTGTAACAACGTAATGTTCCAAGTCAAAATCCTGCACTTTTCGCCTCTCCTTTATATGTCAAAACCGTATAAACGAAAATGTTTATACGGCCTTTTTTGCTTCTTTGTTTTACAGATGGTACTCGTTTGCAAATTTTTTATATCTCGCGTTGAATTCTTCGTCGCCGGTGTATTTTACTTTATAAAGATATTCATGCGTATCGAAAGAGCCGCTGCTTGTTTCTATTATGGCTACCGCAACGTTTGAGCAGTGATCCGATACCCTTTCATAATTGGTAAGCACATCCGAAAGCACAAATCCAAGCTGTATGGTGCATTTTCCGTTTTGAAGCCTTTCGATGTGATTTGACTTTACTTCGGATATAAGCCCGTCAATTACCTGTTCCAAAGGCTCAACCTCACGCGCAAGCTCTATATTGTTGTTTTTAAATGCTTCAAAGGTAATATCCAGTATATTTTCAATTGCCTTTGTAAGAAGCCGCAGTTCCTTTTGTCCGTCACCGGAAAAGGCAATCTCTTTATCGCGCATTTCTCTTGCCGAGTTAAGAATATTTACCGCATGGTCGCCAAGTCTTTCAAAATCGCTTATTGTATGAAGCATTTTTGAAACCTGCTTTGTGTCGCCATACGCCAGAGCTTTTCCCGAAAGCTTTACAAGATATGTTCCAAGCTTGTCCTCGTAATTATCAAGAGCATTTTCATTTTCCATTATTTTTTCGGCTGTCTTTTCGTCATACTTTCCAAAAAGGCCGATTGCGCTAATCAGGTTTTCTTTGGCAATAGCCGCCATCTTTATTGTCTGGTTATTGCATTCAGATACCGCAACAGCCGGTGTATTTAAAAGACGATCATCGATAAAGCTGTATTTTTCTTCGCTGTTGTCATCTTTTATTACAAAATATGCGATTTTTTCAAGTCCCTTTGTAAAAGGCAAAAGCAGCAGAGTTGTAATAACGTTGAAAATAGTGTGAACCAGCGCAATCCCCACAGGAGCTATAGGACTGGTAAGAAATGTAACATCAAAAATGTTTTTAAATATGAAAAACAAAATCATACAGAATATGGTACCGATAATATTAAAAGAAATATGAACGATCGCCACTCTTTTTGCGTTTCTGTTAACGCCAATACTCGAAATAAGAGAAGTAACGCACGTTCCTATATTAAGACCCATTATAATAGGTATTGCCATTGCATAGGTAATGCTTCCCGTCATTGAAAGCGCCTGGAGTATGCCGATTGAAGCCGCTGACGACTGAATAATTCCGGTAAACACGGCACCGATAATAACACCAAGAAACGGATTTTGGAATGCTGTAAGAAGACCGGCAAATTCAGGCATACTTGCAAGCGGACTTACCGCGTCGCCCATAAGCACCATTCCGTACATCAGAACCGAAAAACCTACAAGTATTGATCCTATGTCTTTTTTCTTTGACGATTTGGCTGCCATTATCATCAAAATACCGATAAAAGCAGTGATAGGCGCGAAGTTTTCAGGCTTAAGAAGATTAATCCACACAACATCGCTGTTTATTCCGGCAAATGATAAAAACCATGCGGTAAGCGTTGTGCCTATATTGGAGCCCATTATTACACCTATGGTTTGTCCAAGCTGCATTATTCCGGAGTTTACAAGACCAACAAGCATTACGGTCATTGCCGATGACGACTGTATGGCAATGGTTATTCCCGCGCCCAAAAGCAGGCTTTTAAATGGGTTTGATGTCATCTGTCTAAGCGTCGACTCAAGCTTTCCGCCGGATATTTTTTCAAGGCCGGCAGACATTACATGCATTCCGTAGAGGAAAAATGCCAATCCTCCCAAAAGAGCAATACCTGAAAATATAGTCATGTATTTTCCATCCTTTTTACACATATTTTATTATTCTGTCACACAGATTAAATATACCATGTTTTTGTAAAAAACGCCATATCCCCAATGTAAAATTTATGTAAAATCCATGAGTCGTTTTTTTTACTTTACAAAATATTCGTAATTATGTTGTTTTATGGCAGTAAGCGTTACTGTTTTTTGTGTAAAAATATCATCCGTGTGCTTTGCGCAATACACCTATAAGTAAAAACGCCAATGGCTATAGGCTTTGCTTATATACGATTTGTTTTTATTGTTAAACCATGCCGCCCAATGCAAAAGCATATTTAAAATATTTGAAAAATTTTAAATAATAACTTGACATGCGGCTTTTAGAGATATATACTCTAAACATGGAATTAGCACTCGAACCGAGTGAGTGCTAACAGACTAAAGGAGGTGTCCGGCGTGTCTTTGGACGAACGTAAGCTTAAAATACTTCAGGCAATTATAAACGACTATATCGCTACGGCAGAACCCGTCGGCTCAAGAACCATAGCAAAAAAATACGATCTTGGCGTAAGCTCCGCCACAATAAGAAACGAAATGAGCGATCTTGAGGAAATGGGCTTTATTATCCAGCCCCACGCTTCCGCAGGAAGGATACCGTCCGATCTCGGTTACAGGCTTTATGTCGATAACATTATGAAACGGCATAAGCTTGGCGAAAACGAACGCAAGCTGGCAAGCGGCCTTATAAGCAGAAATATAAACCAGATACAGTATCTTATGGATGAAACGGCAAGGCTTATATCAAAGCTTACAAACTACGCCGCCATATTTTCTGAGCCGGTATGTAAAAATACAAAAATACTCAAAATACAGCTTATGTCCCTTGAGAACAACGCGCTTATGATTCTTATCGCCATAGACGGAAACATCGTAAAGCATAAGATCATTACCGTAAACTATATGCCGGACGACAGCAGGCTTTATGAAATATCAAACGTGGCAAGCGAGCTTTTGAAAGACCAGATTGCGGAAAACATCGATGCCGGCTGCAAAGAAGCCCTTTACCGTGAGCTTAACGGCTATGACGAAATAGTTACGGCTCTTCTTGATGCAATAGAAGAATTTGCCGAATCGGAGGATAAGGGAAAAGTTCACATAAGCGGTACAAACAACATGCTTGCATATCCGGAGTTCAGCGATGTGGAAAAAGCCAAAAATCTTTTCCAGACCCTTGAACACGAAGAAGCCCTTTCAAAGCTTCTTTCCGAGCCTAAAAACAACAGCGATATACAGATATATATAGGAAACGAAACCGGCATTGAGGAAATGAAGGACTGCAGCATAGTTACAACGACATACGAATTCGGCGACAACATAACAGGCACCATAGGCATATTGGGGCCTACAAGAATGGATTACTCGCAGGTAGTTTCCGTGCTCAACGGCATGGTTGAAAATATAGAGGATGTGCTTAATAATCTGCATAATAAAAAAGACGATTAGAGGAAAGGAATATTGCTATGGACGAAAACATAAAGCCTGAGGAAGCCGCAAACGACGAGCTTTCAAAGGAAATTATAGACGAAGCTTTGGAAGAATGCGAAAAAGACGAAGCCGGTACAAACACTGAAGGCAGCGCCGCCGATGAAACAAAAAAAGACGAAACGGCAAAAAAGCCCGATGATGAGCTTGAAAAAGCAAAGGCAAAAGCCGATGAATATCTTGATAAATATCAGAGGCTCATGGCTGAATTTGTAAACTTCCGCGACAGAACATCCCGTGAAAAAGCCGGAATGTACAACGACGGGCTCAGGGATACAATAGAAAAGCTTCTTCCCGTAATAGACAACCTTGAACGGGCGGTAAATACCCAGAGAGATAAGGCGGAGGCTGACGACAGCTTTTTTAAAGGTGTCGATATGATTTTAAAGCAGTTTAAAGAGATTTTAAAAGCCATAGGCGTTGAAGAAATTGCAGCCGTAGGCGAAAAGTTTGATCCGAAGCTTCACAGTGCCGTAAGCCACATAGACGACGAAAATCTCGGTGAAAACACAATAAGCGTTGAAATGCTCAAGGGCTATAAAATGGGCGACAAGGTAATCCGCCACAGTATGGTTCAGGTAGCAAACTGACAAAGTAAATTAAGTTAAGTGTTTTATATATATTTTTTCAGGAGGAATTTAATATGGGAAAAATCATTGGTATAGACTTGGGAACAACAAACTCATGCGTAGCAGTTATGGAAGGCGGACAGCCACAGGTAATAGTTAACGCTGACGGCGGAAGAACAACTCCTTCCGTAGTAGGTTTTACAAAAACAGGCGAAAGGCTTGTAGGCGACGCTGCCAAAAGACAGGCAATTACAAACCCGGACAATACTGTATCTTCAATAAAGCGTCACATGGGTGAAAATTATCACGTAAATATCGAAGGCAAAAACTATTCACCGCAGGAAATTTCAGCTATGATACTTCAAAAGCTTAAAAGTGACGCTGAAAGATACCTTGGCGAAACAGTAACAGAAGCCGTTATAACAGTACCTGCATATTTTTCGGATTCGCAAAGACAGGCAACAAAGGATGCCGGAAAGATCGCCGGCCTTGACGTAAAGCGTATTATAAACGAGCCTACGGCGGCAGCGCTTGCATATGGCCTTGATAACGAACATGAACAGAAAATCCTTGTATACGACCTTGGCGGCGGAACGTTTGATGTTTCCGTAATAGAGATAGGCGACGGCGTAATTGAGGTTCTTGCCACAAGCGGCGACACTCATCTTGGCGGCGACGACTTCGACCAAAGAGTAATGGACTACCTTGTTTCAGAGTTCAAAAAGGCCGAGGGCATGGACTTGAGCAAGGACAAAATGGCTATGCAAAGAATTAAGGAAGCAGCCGAGAAAGCCAAAAAAGAGCTTTCAACAGTTACAAGCACAAACGTAAATCTTCCTTTCATCACAATGAACCAGGACGGCCCTAAGCACCTTGATATTACTCTTACAAGAGCAAAATTCGACGAGCTTACGGCAGACCTTGTAGACAGAACCTTAGGCCCTGTAAGAACCGCTTTAAAGGATGCAAATCTTCAGCCGGCCGAGCTTAACAAGATTCTTCTTGTAGGCGGCTCAACACGAGTAGTAGCCGTACAGGATGCCGTTAAAAAGATAACCGGCAAAGAGCCTTTTAAAGGCATCAACCCTGATGAGTGCGTAGCGGTAGGCGCTGCTATACAGGGCGGAAAGCTTTCGGGAGACTCATCCGCAAGCGATATTATGCTTCTTGATGTAACACCGCTTTCTCTTTCAATAGAAACTCTTGGCGGAGTTGCAACAAAGATAGTTGAGAAGAATACTGCTATACCTACCACGAAAAAGCAGGTATTCTCAACGGCCGAGGACAATCAGTCGGCTGTTGACATAAGAGTTGTACAGGGTGAAAGACCTCTTGCAAAAGACAATAAAGAGCTTGGTATGTTCCGTCTTGACGGCATCGCTCCTGCAAGACGCGGTATTCCTCAGGTAGAGGTAACATTTGATATAGACGCAAACGGTATCGTGCATGTTTCGGCAAAGGATCTCGGCACAGGCAAGGAGCAGTCCATAACGATAACCGCAAGCACAAACTTAAGCGACTCTGAAATAGACAAGGCCGTTAAAGAAGCGGAGCAGTATGCTGAAGCCGACAAGAAACGTAAAGAAGCGATAGACGCTAAAAACAGTGCTGATTCACTTATATTCCAGACGGAAAAGACCCTTTCGGATCTTGATGGCAAGGTTGACGCTTCAGAAAAGGCCGATGTTGAGGCAGATCTCAATAAGCTTAAAGAACTTGTTAAGGATATGAAGCCTGAAACAATGACAGACTCCGATGTTGAAAATATAAAGAAGGCAACCGATGAGCTTACACAGAAATTCTATAAGATTTCCGAAAAGCTCTACAAGCAACAGCAGCAGGCAGGTCCTCAGGACGGCCCTAAGCAGGATGGTCAGAACGGCCCGCAGGGCGGCGCCGGAAGCGACAATGTTGTAAACGGAGATGCAAAAGAAATTTAAACAGCTTTATGGCTTTAACAGGGCAGAGATGTATGTCTTTGCCCTGTTGAATGTTGCAGCGAGGCCCTTTTAGAAAACAGGCGGTGGAATTGATATGGCAGATAAAAGAGATTACTATGAAGTGCTTGGATTACAAAAAGGTGCTTCAGAAAGCGATATAAAAAAAGCATACAGGCAGATGGCCAAAAAATATCATCCCGACAATAATCCCGGCAACGAAAAACAGGCCGAGGAAAAAATGAAGGAAGTAAACGAGGCCTATGAGATTTTAAGCAATCCGGATAAAAAGGCGGCTTATGACCAATACGGCCAGGCGGCTTTTGACCAGACGGCAGGCGGTGCAGGCGGTTTTGGCGGCTTCGGCGGCTTTAATGGCGGCAGTTTCAGCACCGGTGATTTTGGTGATATTTTCGGCGATATCTTCGGCGGTGGTTTCGTCGGTGGTTTCGGCGGTTTTGGCGGCAGAAGCTCATCCAGAGTAAACGAGCCTCAAAAGGGCCGTGATGTGGCTGTAAGCATACAGATCACATTCGAGGAAGCCGTTTTCGGCTGTAAAAAAGACATACAGATAAATGTAACCGATATTTGTGACGATTGCCACGGCACCGGCGCAAAGTCGGCTTCCGGAGTTGAAACATGTCATAAATGCGGCGGCACCGGGCGTGAAAGAGTTGTACAGCAGTCGCTTTTCGGCACTGTAGCTACAGAAAGAGTCTGCTCGGCATGTCATGGCACAGGCAAGGTAGTTAAAGACCCGTGCAGCAAGTGTCATGGCTCAGGAAGAGTCAAAAAATCCAAAAAGTTTGAAGTCAATATTCCAAAGGGCATCGACAACGGCCAGACTATACGTCTTGGCGGAAAAGGCGAAGCCGGCACAAACGGCGGCCCTTACGGCGACCTTATGGTAACCGTATATGTGCGTCAGGACAGCTATTTTGTGCGCAAGGGCATGGATATATACTGCGACGTGCCTGTTTCCTTCATTCAGGCAATACTCGGCGATGAAATAACCGTACGCACAATAGACGGCCAGCAGACATTAAGCATAAAACCGGGCACACAGCCTGAAACCGTAATGACAATACGCGGCGCAGGTGTGCCTAACCTCAGAAATCCTAATGTTCGCGGAAATCAGGTAATGACCATAAAAGTAAATATTCCTACAACCATTACCGAAAAACAAAAGGAGCTTCTAAATGAGTTCGGCTCTGCCGACAAAAAAGAAGGCTTCTTTGACAGATTTAAAAAATAAAATTTAAAAACCGGCTGAAAATGCCGGTTTTATATTTTTGTAAGGGCGGAATAAATATGACCGAAAAAGAAAAAGCAAAATCCGGTGTTTTATACAACGCCGAAGACGAAACCCTAAAAAAAGAACGCCTGTGCTGCCAGAAAAAATGCAGACTTTACAATCAGACCGAGCCTGATGAGCTTCAAAAGCGCCATGCTCTTATATCCGGAATCGTCGGAAGTATAGGAACGGATTTCTGTATTGAGCAGCCGTTTTTATGCGACTATGGCTATAACATACATATAGGCCAAAACTTTTATTCAAACTACAACCTTGTAATTCTCGACGCGGCAGATGTGAAAATCGGCGACAATGTTTTCATCGCTCCCGACTGCGGAATATATACCTCCGGCCATCCTCTCGATGCAAAAGAGCGCAATCTCGGCCTTGAATACGCGCGTCCCGTAACCATAGGAAACAACGTATGGATAGGCGGCGGAGTAAAAATAATGCCGTCTGTAACTATAGGCGACAACTGCGTAATAGGTGCCGGAAGCGTTGTTACAAAGGACATTCCTGCGGGAGTCTTGGCTGCCGGAAACCCCTGCGTAATAATACGTAAAATATAAAACAGGCACATGAGATATTTTCTCATGCGCCTGTTTGTTTTACTTTTTGTCTGCCTTGTCAACCTTGGAAAGCTTGTTCATTATTTCCTCAAACTGGCTTTGCGTAACAGTGTCCTTCGGCCCGTAATTGTTTTTTTCGTCCATGCTCATTATTCCCGAATACATGCTCCACGCAACCGAGCTTAACGCCCAGGCTGAAACGCTTTCATAGTCGGCAAGCTCTCTTACGCCCATGCCGCCCTGCGTTGTGTCTATGCCTTTGAAATTCGCATAGTTAAAAAGTATTACCGCAAGCTGTTCTCTTGTAATTTCCGCATTTGGCATAAAAGTTCCGTCGCCCATGCCGTTTATTATTCCGTTTTTCTTTGCCCAGCCTATTGCCGAAAAGTCGCTGTCGCCTTTTTTAACGTCGGTAAAGACGGGTTCTGTTCCGCTGTAGACTGCTTCAGAAGCATTAAGAAGCACAGCCGTTTCGCCTCTTGTAATCGGCTTTGTCAAATCCGCGTCCTGTGCAAACACAGTTGCCGACACGGTAAGCATACATGCTGAAAGAAGTAGTGCAATTATTTTTTTCATTGTAATCCGCCTCCTGAAATATTTTTCTTTATTATATCACCGGTGTTTTTGCTTCGATATAAATCATATATTAATTAATAAATCTTCATAATTTTGGATATTCTTTCCGTTAAGAACGCTTTTTATAAGCTCTTCGCCTTTATATACCAGTTTAAGCGAAAAAAACGGTATATCCTTTTTCAAAAGCTCAAGGAAAATTTTATCTCCCGCCCATACCGGAAGCTCACAGACTTTCTCTTTCTCCACCCATTCAAGCACACCCTCGTCGCACTTGTTAAAGCTATGTACATCGGTTTTTGCCGTAAAAAGGTGCATATATTCCGTACCCCACACATCTGATACAAAAGTCACGATTCCGCGGTAGCTGTAGCTTTTAATGTCGATTCCCGTTTCCTCAAGCACCTCACGCTTCATACATTCCTCAGGCGTTTCTCCATACTCGAACTTTCCGCCTATTCCGACCCACTTGTCCTTATTTATGTCGTTTTCCTTCTTTATCCTGTGAAGCATAAGAAAGCAGCCGTTATTTTCAATATAGCAAAGACTTGTATTTTTCATTTTTTTCTCCCCTACGGCAATATAAAAACGGCTATCCCGTTTAGCGGAATAGCCTTAAGGTTACATTTTGTCGAACGTTTCCCTTATCGCTTTAATAAAATCAAGACTGTTTAAAACAACAGGATTTTCAAGTTCTGTTATTATTGCCAGATCTTTTGTCATTTTTCCGTCCTCAATGGTCTTTATGCAGGCTTTTTCAAGCTTGTCGGCAAAAGTCTGAAGCGCGCTTATTTTGTCAAGCTCGCCTCTTTTTCTTAAAGCTCCCGTCCACGCAAAAATAGTGGCAACCGAGTTTGTAGACGTTTCCTCGCCCTTTAAATATTTGTAGTAATGCTTCTGCACTGTTCCGTGAGCCGCTTCATACTCATATACCCCCGAAGGCGAAACAAGCACTGATGTCATCATGGCAAGAGAACCGAAAGCCGATGAAATCATGTCGCTGAACACATCTCCGTCATAGTTTTTACATGCCCATATAAATCCGCCTTCCGCCTTCATCACACGCGCAACGGCGTCGTCTATAAGGGTATAAAAATATGTTATTCCGGCTTTGCTGAATTTTTCTTTGTATTCGTTTTCATATATTTCACTGAAAATATCCTTGAATGTATGGTCATATTTTTTGGATATTGTATCCTTGCTTGCAAACCACAGGTCCTCTTTAAGGTCAAGCGCATAATTGAAGCAGCTTCTTGCAAAACTTTCTATTGACGCGCAGAGATTATGCTGACCCTGTATTATTCCGGCTCCCTTAAAGTTATGTATAAGCTCTCTTGTTTCGTTGCCGTTTTCGTCAGTGTATACAAGTTCAGCCTTTCCGGCACCCGGTATTTTCATTTCAACTGCCTTATATACATCTCCATAGGCATGACGAGCTATAATTATAGGCTTTTTCCAGTTTTTAACTACCGGTTCAATGCCCTTTACAACTATAGGCGCCCTGAAAACAGTGCCGTCAAGCATTGCCCTTATTGTTCCGTTAGGGCTTTTATACATGTCGTTAAGCTTGTATTCCTCAACTCTTGCGGCGTTTGGCGTAATTGTGGCACACTTTACGGCAACACCGTACTTTTTCGTAGCCTCTGCTGATTCTATCGTTACCTTGTCGTTTGTTTCGTTTCTGTGCACAAGACCAAGGTCATAATATTCTGATTTAAGGTCGATATACGGAAGGATAAGCTCGTCCTTTATCATCTTCCACAGTATCCTTGTCATTTCATCTCCGTCCATTTCAACAAGCGGAGTTTTCATTGTTATTTTTTCCATTTTCCCGTAACCCTCCTAAAATATTTATTTGAAAATAACATATAGAAAAATAATATAGCAAGTTTCTTTTATAGGCAAGCTTTATTTTTGAATGTCATACTCAAACTGTTCTTTTACCGCGTCCACAAACGAAAACGTGTCAAGACATACCGTTTTTGGAATTACCGACTTTTCTGCAATATCCTCTGTCATGCGGCCGCTTTCGATAACTTCCGTAACCGCTTTTTCAAGCCTGTCTGAAAAATCGCAAAGCTTCGGCGTATCGTCAAGCTCCCCTCTTTTTCTTAAAGCCCCCGTCCACGCAAATATTGTAGCCACAGGATTTGTGTAAACGGTTTCGCCCTTGAGGAACTTATAAAAATGCCGCGTCACTGTTCCGTGCGGCGCTTCGTACTCGTATATTCCGTCAGGCGATACAAAAACCGACGTCATCATTGAAAGCGAGCCGAAAGCCGAAGCCACCATATCGCTTTGCACATCTCCGTCGTAGTTTTTAAGCGCCCATATAAATCCTCCGGCGCTTCTCATAACACGTGCAGACGCATGTCCGGTTGTCATAAAGCGGTATTTTATTCCGGCTTTTTCAAAATATGGCTTGTAGGTTTCGTATGTGTTTTCAAAAATTTCTTCAAACGTTTTGTCATAAAGCTTCGAAATGTCGCTTAATGCACTGAAATACAAATCCTCGTTTTTGCAAAGCGCCAGCTCAAAGCAGCTTTTCGCAAAGTTTTTTATTGATTTTTCTGTGTTGTGCTGTGCCTGCAAAACACCTGTGTCATCGTCAAAGGAGTGTATTAAAAGCCGGCTTTCGCATCCGTTTTCAGCGGTATATACAAGATACCCCCTGCTGTTTTTTTCGGCTGCAAGCTCGGTATTTATATAAAAATCGCCGTAGGTGTGCCGCGCTATAGTTATAGGCTTTTTCCAGTTTTTTACCACAGGCTCTATGCCTTTTACAATAATTGGTGTGCGAAAATTAGTTCCATCTATGTTTGCCTTTATTATTCCGTTTGCGCTTTTTAAAAGCGTTTTAAGTCCAAGCTCTTTCATTTTTTCCGCGTTTGGTGTTATAGTAGCACATTTTACAAACACTTTTGCTTCAAAAATACAGTCTATGGCTTTTTTAAGAACTTCATCGTTTGTCAGATTTCTGTTTTCAATGCCCGTGTCAAAATAATGTTCTTTAAGTTCAACATACGGCAGTATAAGCTTTTCTTTAACAAGCGACCACATTACATACGCCATTTCATCGCCGTCAAGCTCAACTATACTGTTTTTCATTGAAATCATTTCAAAAGCCTCCTAAAGTCTGCTTTTATCCCACTTTCCGTTTCCCATAAGCATCAGTTCCTTTACCTTGTCGGCTTCGGGCGCGTTTCCGCTTACGCTGTAAAGCTCTATCATTTTAAACAGGTTTTCTTCAGTATAGTCACGGCATACATAGTTCTTTTCGGCTTCAAGCACTTTTTCCCTAAGTTTTGCCAAATCGTCGCAAATATCAATTTCCACAAGCTTTGCCGCATATCCGCAGGCATAGGAAAGCTCGTAGTCTGAAATGATGTCGGGGTTGTGCTTGTTTTTCATTTTGATTTTTATCGCTTCTTCAATGAGCATGGGTATCATGGTTTTTCCTCGCTGTTTTTGTAGTTTTCAAACATACGGTAAAAATCCGGATTTTCTTTTTTAAGGTTAACCAATTTCCCTGCTTTGCTTAAAAAGCAGTGCCGGCTTTCGCCAATCGCCGCCAAATCACCGGTAGTAAGGTTTGTCATAACATATTTTACTGTAAGCTTTATACCGTTGAATTCCTTTATTTTTGTTTTTATTTCAACATCCTCATCAAAACCGACGCTTGTCCTGTAGTCGCAGGAAATACCTATAACAGGGCTCATTATTCCCAGCGTTTCCATTTTTTTGTAGCTCATTCCAAGAGAAGTCATCATATATACACGGGCTTCCTCCATCCACCGTATGAAGTTTGAATGGTGTACCACACCCATTTTGTCTGTTTCATAATACTGAACATGATGCACATAATTTCCCATTTTTTTCACCTTCGTTAAATCATTTTACGGAAACATTCTTTCCGTCACTGAATACAACTGCTGCTTCGCTTTGGACGGTATATACCTCGCATCCGTCTTTTTTAAGTTCATCAATAACGCTTTCATCGGCAGGCTCGCTTTTTGAGCATGTTATAACTGCTATCTTCGGCTTAACTTTTTCAAAAAATTCGGCACTGTTTTTTTCTTCGATGCCGTGGTGCGGAACCTTTAAAAAATCGTAGCTTCCTATATTTTCGTTAAGCAGTTCGTTTATCCTTAACTTCTCGGCATCTCCCGCAAAAAGGAACGAATTTTCGCCATAATATGCCGATATCACAAGAGAAAAATCATTGTCCCTGCCGTACTCAAAATTGTGCTTTGCCGCGTCAATTTTAAGCTTCACATCTCCAAGAGTAACATCCGCGTCTGTCGAAAGCGTTTCGGGCGATATTCCTTTTTCAGCCATTGCACGCACGTATTGCGAGTAATCGGCGCTGTCACCCTTATAGTTTGGCTCAAGCACATTCTTAACGTCAAGGCTTTTTATTACACCATCTGCTCCGCCCACATGGTCTTTGTCAAAATGCGTTATTATCAGATAATCAAGACTCGTTATTCCTTCTTTGCTCAGATAATCAAGCACGGTTTTTGTGCTTTCTTCGGTTCCGGTATCGATAAGAGCCGCATGTCCGCCGTTTTTAAGCAGTATGCAGTCGGCCTTTCCAACACCTATTGTTTCCACATAAAACCCGCCTGTGACCTCGGCTTTTGCTGTGCTTTTGTTTTCTGCTCCCAAACAGCCCGAAAAAAGCAGTGTTGCCGCAACAGCCGCCGCAATAAATTTTATATTCATTTTTTTGCTCCTTTATTCACATTCCTCAAAGCGGTATTTCTGTTTTTCAAGCGGGTATTTCTCTCTGTCCACTTCTGACAAAAACATATCAAGCGGTCTTGCAAAAACTCCGTAAGGCGGATAAAGCGCTTTATACACAACAAGCATTTCTCCTGTTTCCGTATGCTCTGCCGTGCCGAACACAAGATAAAGCTTTCCCTTGAAATGCCTGTATACCGAATTTTCTTTGAGTTTTCTTTTCATCTTACACCCCGTATATGAAAAAAATGTGAATAAACTGCGAGTATTCAATGACTATATTTCTTCTATTTTTGTTATCTTGATTCCTGCAAGAGCAGCAATAGCCTCTATCTCATTTTGTTCTATATCTCTTTTAGCAATAAGCGCAAGCATTCCTTTTTTTGTATCACACTTTACAAATATTCCTTCTGTGTCGTTAAAATAATACTCGGCTTTTTTGGCGTCCATCTTGTTTTCTATTCCGTCGGCATATATTCTGAACCGGTGCTTTATTTCATCCGCATCGGTCTCTTCGGTCTGCACGCCGGCTTCGTCGGACGCTGTATTTTCAGACGAAGAAGCGTTTTTACCTGTTTTCCTTTTGTATAATGCCGCTCTTTTCCTGTTTTTGCCATAGCAGCTTCTTGTAGCCATAAAAATCAAAATTACAACTGCAAAAGCGAGTACCTTTACTGTCATATGTTTTTCTCCTTTGCTTTGAACAGGCGTTTTTTTATTTTACATCATTAAAAAACGATGCGCCCTCAAGAACGACCGTATTCGTATATCCAAAAGCACGCAGTCGGAGCTGGCTTAAATACGCAAGCCGTCCTCTTTTGCATACAAGCAAAATTTTATCGTTTTTTTCAAGACCCTCCACAGGCCCGCTAAGCTCACTTACAACTATGTGCTTTGCCCCCGGTATCGTCTGCACGTTCTGCGCGTCAACAACCTTGTAACCGTCGGCCTTTCCCGCCAGATACTCAGCCGGAGTCATGCTTATAAGCACACCGTTAAGCTTATTGATAAGCACGTTTACCGCCGTAACCAAAGGGTGGATAGCCGTTGAAAAAGGCGGAGCATAGGCAAAATCCATATCTTCGATATCTTCCAAAACCGCATCCATTGATATTGCCATTGCGCATATATCTGTTATTTTGTCAACTTCGCCGGCGCCAACAGCCTGCATACCAAGAAGTTTATGTGTTTTCCTCTCCGCAATAAGCTTTATCGACACAAAAGCCGAGCCGGGATAATAATGCGCCTTGTCATCGGTAACGGTAAGCGCCGTACATACATCATAACCAAGTTCTGCTGCGGCTTTTTCCCCAAGCCCCGTTCTTCCGGCGTTTATTCCTGTAAGCTTAACTATCGCCGTACCCAAAACGCCCCTGTAGTGTTTGTCGCCGCCGCATATGACCTGTGCCAGCACACGGCCTTCCATATTTGCGGCTGAACCCATCGGCGCCCACTGCGGCCTGCCTGTCTGCATATTATATGTTGAAACACAGTCGCCGGCGGCAAACACATCCTCAAGGCTTGTACGCATGTGGTCGTCAATTTCTATTGTTCCGTTTTCAAAAAGCCTGATTTTGCTGTCCTTTAAAAACGCCGTATTTGCCCGTATCCCAAGACAAAGCACAACGGCCTGGGCATCTATAATTCCCTTGTCGGTAAGCACGCCGCTTACTTTTCCGCTTCCTTTAATTGCCTCAAGCTTTGTTGACACAAGAACGTTTATTCCGTTTTTAATTAAAACCCTTTCACAGTATTCGGCTATTTCAAAATCGAAGTTCGATATTATCTGAGGCGCAATGTCCACAACCGTAACCTCAATGCCCTGTGATTTCAGATTTTCGGCAACCTCAAGGCCGATAAACCCGCCGCCTGCAACTACAGCGCTTTTTACCCCTTGATTGAGCACATATTCCCTCGCCCCCACCGCATCGTCCGGAGTACGCATTACAAAAACACCTTTAAGCCCAATCCCCTCAAGCTTCGGCATTACAGGAGAAGCGCCTGTTGTTATAACACACTTATCGTATTCATATGTTTCTTCCTCGCCTGTTGCAGTATTTTTCGCGTATACCTTTTTATTTTTCGGATCAAGCCTGTAGGCTTCTCTTTCGGAAAGCACTCTGACTCCGGTAAGAGCCGAAAATTTTTCAGGCGTATTAACAATAAGCCCGCTTTTATCCTTTATTACGCTTCCTACGTAATACGGAAGCCCGCAGCCTGCGTAGGATATATCCGTTCCTTTTGTAATTATAAGCACATCCGCATTCTGGTCGAGCCGTTTTATTTTTGCTGCTGTTTTTGTTCCGGCGGCGACTCCGCCTATTATAAGCACCTTCATGAATGTGTCCTCCTTAAAAATCGCTTTATTGTAAATTATATCACTAAATAATTGCCGAATATACGTTTTTTTGCACTTTCTTCTTTTCCCCTGCAAAAGCAAAATACATAGCTTGTTGTAAAAAAAACACACTTCCATTATAATAAGCAGCGGAGGTGTATATAAATGAAATGCAGCGAACGAATACTTTCTTCAGCCCTTCCCCTTTGGGAGGAAAACTTCAGCCATCCGTTTGTGCGCGCAATAGCAGACGGAACCCTCGACTTGGAGCGCTTCAGATTTTACATTATTCAGGATCATCTGTATCTTATGCAGTATGCAAAGCTTTTTGCCCTCGGTCTTATAAAAAGCGCGGATGAAGCAGACATACGTCTTTTTGCCTCTCTTATATCAGACACTCTTGATACCGAAAATGCCGTTCACAGGGATTATTTAAAAACTCTTGGCATATCGCCTGAAAATATCAGCATGGCAAAATCCTCAATCATTACTGAAAGCTATACAAACTACATGCTTTCCGTAGGCTTTTCACAAGGCGTTGCCGAAATTGCGGCAGCTGTTTTGGCCTGCTCATGGAGCTACAAAATAATAGGCGACTGGTGTCTTAAAAACATGAAAGCGGAAAACAGATTTTTTTCACCTTGGATAAAGGAGTATACATCCGCAAGCTACAACCGCAGCAACGATGAAATAATCTCTTTTATTGATGAAAAAACAAGCGCATATACCGATGAGCAGCTTAAAAACATAGAAAACATAGTGCTTCTTTGCAGCCGCTACGAGCTTCTGTTCTGGGATATGGCATGGAAAAAAGAATACTGAAAAAGCCGCAAAAACAACTCTTGCGGCTTGAAAATTTACGACAATATAAGCTTTAAAAAGAACAGCCCCGCAATAATTATTATAACCGGGTTAAGCTCTCTGAATCTTCCCGTCATTATCTTTATTAATACATATGAAAGAGTGCCGAAAATAAGGCCGTCCGAAATACTGTAGGCAAATACAGTCATTACCATTGATATAAAAGCCGGAAAACCCTCTGTGTAATCTTTAAAATTGATTTTCGCAATATTGCCTATCATAAAAAGACCTACTGTTATAAGCGCAGGAGCTGTTGCAAAGGTAGGTATGGACGTTATCAAAGGCGTAAAAAGCAGTGTAACCAAAAACAGCGTGCCGGTAACTACTGACGTAAGCCCCGTTCTTCCGCCCACCGAAACCCCGGAAGTGCTTTCAAGCATTGTCGTTACGGTTGACGTGCCAAGTATGGCTCCGGCCGTGGTGCCTATGGCGTCTGACAAAAGCGCGCCCTTTATCTTTGGCAGTTTCCCGTCTTTGTCAAGATAACCGGCGTTTTCAGAAACGCCTATAAGAGTGCCTATTGTATCAAAAACATCTACAAATAAAAAAGAAAATACTACTGTAACAAACTCAAGAGAAAAAGCATTGCGAAGATTCATTTTTAAAAACACAGGCTCTATGCTCGGCGGCGCCGATACTATTCCGGCCGGTATAAGAGAATGAAATCCGATGCTGTCGTTCACCACATAAACACCCATAAGCTGGCAAATGATGCCCATTGCATAGGTTATGAATATTCCCCAAAGCAGAGCGCCCTTAACTTTTCTTATCACAAAAAATACGGTTATAATCGTACCTATAAGAGCCAGCGCCACAGGCACGCTTTTAATGTTTCCAAGCTCTATAAGAGTTTCGCTGTCTCCTATGATTATTCCGGATTTCTGCATTCCTATAAACGTCACGAAAAGCCCTATTCCTATGCTTGTGGATATTTTAAGATTTCGCGGTATAGACTCAAAAATCGCCTCACGAACATTTACTGATGAAAGCAAAATAAACAAAACGCCTTCAATAAATACAGCCCCAAGAGCCGTCTGCCACGAATATCCGTATTTAAGCACAACCGTATATGCAAAATATGCATTTAATCCCATTCCCGGAGCAAGCGCAAATGGATAGTTTGCCAAAAATGCCATTGCAAATGTAGCTATGGCGGAAGCCACAGCCGTAGAAGTCAAAAGCGCACCCTGATCCATACCCGTAGCGCTGAGTATGCTCGGATTTACTATAAGTATATATGCAAGCGTCATAAACGTCGTAAACCCGGCGTAAACTTCGGTTCTTACATTGGTGTTATTCTCGCTAAGCTTAAAAAAGCGCTCAATGAAAGCCATACATTTCCCCCCGTAATACAAAAAAATTGATTGCTTGCTTAATGCCGCAACAAAAAATATCAAAATTTTCACACTCACAACTAATGATTTTATCAAATTTTTGTCATAATGTCAATTTTACAGCCATTATGTTTATGCCATAAAATTAGCCAAAATCAGTTCTCCGCTTTTAAGCATAAAAAAATTTGAAATATCAAAAGCAATATGTTAAAATAAAAATAATATATCCAAAGGGAGTGAAAGTAGTGACACTGCATGAATCCGGCGAAAACTATCTTGAAACGATTCTGATACTTGAAAAGCGAAACGGCATTGCGCGCTCTGTAGACGTTGCCAATGAACTGAACTTTTCAAAGCCGAGCGTAAGCCGGGCGGTTTCCGTTTTAAAAGACTCCGGGCTTGTTACAATAGGCAATATCAGCCAGCTTGTGCTTACACCTGAAGGCCGCAGGATAGCCGAGAGAATATATGACAGGCACTGCACTATACGTTCTTTTCTTACCAAAATAGGCGTCAGTGAAAAAACCGCGTCCGAAGACGCCTGCATGATGGAGCATGACATAAGCAACGAAACTTTCGACTGCATTAAAAATTTTCTGAATGAATAAAACAAAGCGCATAAGACTCCGCCGGAGCTTTACGCGCTTTGTTTTTTATTTGGCAAGAGCCGTTTTCGGATCTATGCTTTCTCCGTTTTCCGTTATACCAAAATCCATGTGATTTCCAAGCATTACGCTGTACTTTGAAGGCTCGCCTACAACGCCTATCAAATCGCCTTTTGCAATAATGTCGCCCTCTCTAACGGCCAAGTCTTTGTCGAGCTGGCCGTATGTAGTGCGCCATCCGTTTCCATGAAATACCGTTACCACACAGCCTTTTTCGTCATTTTCAGCTATACTTTCAACTGTTCCCGCCGCCGCTGAAAACACCTTGTCCCCCTTGTCGGCCGCAATTGATATGCAGTCGTTTGTTCTGTACTGCTCAAGAGTCTGGTCAAATACGGGCACGTCTGTGCTGTAGTCCATTACTATATCGCCTTTTACCGGCCACGCAAATACCGGCTTTATATTTTCGTCACTTTGGGCTGTTTCTTCTTCGTCCTGCACTTTTGCACTCTCGCTTTTGGCAGGCTGAGGCTGGGATTTAGCCGGAACCGTGTTTGCGGCAGCTTCAGTTTTTTCTGCCGCTTCGGCGGTTTTTTCAGAAACAGTATTGCTCTTTGCCGCATAACTTTCGTCATCAGTATAATCATTTTGCCGCGGCATTTCGGCTATCGGCACACTGCCGCTGTTTTTGTTTGCCGATACTACAGACACCGGTTCTTGAGAACTTTTAGACGCAATTGGCGCGTTTTCCTTTGTACCGTCCTTGCCTGCACGTAATCCTACAATTCCTGCGCCTACCGCAACGGCAAGCACTAAGCATGATATGCCTGCAGCAAGAGCTTTTTTGCTGTTTTTATCGTTTTTCATTTTTTAAAACACCTCCGTCGGTAGTATTATTGACGGAAGTGTTCTCGCTTATTCACTGCTTATCCAAATTTGAAAACGAAATTCCTGTATAATAATGGTTCAAAATATCTTTATAATTTTTACCCTCTTTAGCAAGACAATTTGCGCCATACTGGCTCATTCCTGCGCCGTGGCCATAACCTTTTGTTGTAAAAACAAGGTCGGTTCCTTCCTCTTTAACTGTAAAATCGCTGCTTTTAAGCCCCAAAATATTACGCACTTCAAGCCCTGTAAATACCATGTTTCCTATCTGAATGTTCTTTATATAGCCTGACGGCGTACGCTCAAGCACCTGCATCTGTGCCTTAAGCCCTCCTGATGAAAGCGCAAGGCCGGGTTTTGCCGTTTCAAGCTTTGCCGCCGCAGTGTCGGATGCTATACGCACCTGTGTTTCATACTGGCTTGAGGTTTCATCCTCCGCCGAATCCACGCTTTTCAGATATGGCTCATCCGTCTGCCATATATTTGCGGCGCTTTCAGTTTTTCCGCTGCTTATGGCATGAAACACTGCCAAAATCGGTTCGCCGTTATAGACCATTATTTCGCCCTGTGTGTCATATACAGCGGAACGTATGCGGGTATAATATTTGTCAAAATTCGCACCCCACTTTTGCTTCATGCTGTCTAAAGCGGTATATGCCTGACCGCCGTTTTGCATAAGTTCTTCGATTGAAGAGCCGTTATCTGCCTTTCTTTGCGCATAGGTTCTTGCGGCAACGGCCTGCGCTTTAAGTGCTTCAGGTTCGTAAAGAGCCGGCATTTCTGCCGCAACAACACCTACTATGTATTCTTCAAGGTCATCAGAAGCAGCAGCGGTTACAGGCGCACAAGTCCGAACCGTTTTTTCATCGTCAGAAAACGCGCTTTCACTGTTTTCCAAATCGGTGTTTTCCACTATCAGCGCCATGCCTTTTTCCTTTGACAACATCTCCGTTACAATAACAGGCACAAAAAGCATTGAAAAAATAATTATGGCAGAAAATATAACTATAGTCTTTTTCATATAAGTCACCTTTAATAAGTATATGAAAAAGACAATCTAAAAATACAAAAAAGACCGGACAAATTATCCGGTCTTCGCTGTCAGTCTTCTATAAAAGAATACTTGTGAAAATCCTGCTGTTCCTTCATTTCATAAACCAGCTTAAGAAGCTCTTTTGCCGAAGCTTTAGCATCATCAATAGTGCCAAGAGAATAGCAGTTTCCGCATTGAAGCTTGTTTTTGGCAGGCACCTCTGTCATTTCAAGCACATACTCACAGGCTTTTTCCAAAAGCGAACAAAAAACATTGTAGTATTGGCTTTCATCTATATCGGTATTTACAACCAGATAATAGCCCGTCTGGCAGCCCATAGGCCCGAAGTATGAAATCTGCAAATTTTCCGTGTTTTCAGCCACGTTTCTCACAGCTGTCGCAAAACAATGTTCAAATGTATGAAGCTCACTGTTTGAGATAACTTTTTCTTCGTACGGCACTCTAAGCCTGAGATCAAAAGTTATGGTTTTGATTCCGCCGAAAAAATCTATTTTTGAAAGATAAATTCCCCGCGTAAGCCTGCTGTGGTCTACGTTAAAAGAAACACTGTTTTTGATTTTCATTGCTTTTTTGTATGCCTCCAAAACGCTCAGTCAGCGTTTTTCTCAAAATCCCCGTCGAGCTTTTTCAATGTGTCAAGGGTCACCTTTTCAAGCTCTTTATCGGTTATAACCGTTACACGGCCCTCGTTATACTGTTCGTTTACCCATTCGTAAACAGCCTCAACAACAGCATCGTTTTTGCTTACTGCGGCCTCGCCGTGAAGATGGAAGTTGGTGTTTATCCAGTGGGCTATGCCGCTTGTGCCGGATGTATTGCTTATAGCTATTTTTACAGGTCTGTTGAGCAGCTTTTCAGTATTGAATATATTGTATATTTCCTCGTTTTTAAGTATTCCGTCGGCATGTATTCCCGCTCTTGTAACGTTAAAGTTGCTTCCTACAAACGGAGTCATAGGCGGAATATCGTATTTAAGCTCGTTTTGATAATAGTCGGCTATTTCCGTAATAACGGTTGTATCCATTCCGTCAAGAGTGCCTCTTAACTGTGCATACTCAATAACCATCGCCTCCAGAGGCGTATTTCCCGTTCTTTCGCCTATTCCCAAAAGAGAACAGCTTACGCTGCACGCGCCGTAAAGCCATGCATATGTGGCATTGTTTACAGCCCTGTAAAAATCATTATGTCCGTGCCATTCTATAAGCTCGTTTGGCACGCCTGCATGGTGGTTAAGGCCGTAGATTATTCCCGGTACGCTTCGAGGAAGCACTGAGCCCGGATACGTTATGCCATACCCCAGTGTATCACAGGCACGTATCTTTATCGGTACTCCGGTATCCTTTGAAAGATCCATAAGCGCAGCAGCAAAAGGAACAACAAAGCCGTAGAAATCTGCTCTTGTTATGTCCTCAAAATGGCATCTCGGCTTTACTCCTGTTTCTATGCACTCACGCACAACTCCAAGGTAGTGGTCAACCGCCTGATGTCTTGTCATGTGCATTTTATGGAAAATATGGTAGTCGGAACAGCTTACAAGTATGCCCGTTTCTTTAAGTCCTATTTCCTTTACAAGCTCAAAGTCCTTTTTCGAAGCTCTTATCCAGCTTGTAACCTCCGGAAACTTGTAACCTTTTTCAAGGCACTTATATACCGCGTCGCGGTCTTTTTTTGTATAAAGGAAAAATTCACTCATTCTTATTTTTCCGTTTGGGCCTGAAAGTCTGTGAAGCAAATCATAAAGATGTGTCATCTGTTTTACCGTATACGGCTCTCTTGACTGCTGGCCGTCACGGAAGGTTGTATCGGTTATCCAAAATTCACTGGGAACATCCATAGGCACAAGACGCCTGTTGAACACTACCTTAGGTACCTCGTCATACGAAAAATAATCCCTGTATAAATTTGGCTCTTTAACGTCAACAAGAGGATATGACTGTACCGTGCTTTCCAAGAGATTTGTTTTCTTGTTATATTCAAACATATTTTTCCTCCTGTGTATATACATTTGTCACGATCTTTTTTCAAGACCGTGCAAGCATAAATTCGACTATACGCTTGTAGTTTACTTTTGCTAAATATTTTACTTTGTATTTTACATAAATAATGTGATATAGTCAAGCCGCCAAAACAATTTCGGCACATGCAACAATATAATTCTGCGGACAAATGTCTGTCAGTCATTATGCACAAATTAATGCTTTTTACTAAATTACGTTCATATAACACAGTTCAATATATAATATATACTAAAAATAGTCGTACTTCCGTAAATTTCCGACTGTATTTAACTCAATATAGTAAAATTTTTATCATAAAAACATCATAAAAATCAAATTATTATAAAAGCCGCCATTAAACGGCGGCTGTAAATGTACGTTCCGGCTGTATTCTTATTCTTCAGACATAAAACCCATTATTGTTTCAACCATAGACCGCATTTCCCCGCTTATTTCGCCTTTTGCCATAAGGCCGGATATTATTTCCAAAGCCCGTTTTTCATCTATTCCTTCTTTTTTCAGCTGCGGTATGTATATAAGCGCCTGCTCATATACGTCAAGCGGGTCTTTCCCCTTAGAGTTTTCGGAAAATTCGTTTATTATCTCTTTTTGCTTATCGGTAAAGCCGTCTAAACTCATTTTTGTCCTCCTTGCCCGAAAATGCCGCCGTTATTCATCTGTATAAAAGCACAGATCATTTCAAAACGGCGTCTTTCTCCGCCTTCAAGACACTTGCATACTTCTTTTATAAAACCGCGGCGCCTTTCCTCAGGCGTGCCTTTTGCTTCGGCCGCAAAAATTCCGCCGCTGTCCTGCTCAAACCTGCGTATCTCAAGTGCCTTTACGGCTATAAACAGCATTTTTCTTGTCTGAGGATCAACAAAAGGCATTGCGCTTGAAAAAGCACGTATCTGACGGTTTAACGCATCTTTGTCCTTTTCTCCCTCCGACACATGTTTTGCCTGCTCTAAAAGCTTATCTGATGAGTCGTTATTGTCCATTTCACATCACTCCTTTATAAATATGCTATGCTTATTCAAAAGGAGCCATGATAGAAAAGCGAAATATATTTTTCCGCAGATTTTATTGTTTCTTCTGTTATACTGCTGCAGCCGTCACAGTCTTTAAACGGCTCAAGGCACGCACAGTCAAGGCTTTTAAACCTTTGCGAAAAATCATCAAGTATACAAATCTGTGCTTTTTCCGCATCGTCGCCGCATAAAATTCCGGCAGCCATAAGGCTTGCCAGCACAGCGCCGCATATTGTTCCCACCCCAAGACCGTTTCCAAGACAGGCACAAAGCTCTTTGGTTTGCGCACTCATTTCTTTTCCGAAGTGCGCCAGTATCCTTTTAAGCACGCACTCGCAGCAGCCTTTACACTCATATATATCGTCCATAAAAAATACACCCCCTGATATAATATTCAGAGGATGTACAAAGTGTTTCAGCCTTCTGTTGTAAGCCTTGTGGCAATCGGCCTGTATTTTTTCTTGTTCCAGCGTTCGCCCTGTGACTTTATCCATCCAAACGCAGCAAGCGCGCCTACAATACCCATTATACTTGTTGCAAGGTCTTTATTCATAAAGCTTGCCACAAGCGGAGCCACAACTATATATCCAACGGCAATTCCTATCATAAAGCCTATAAACGGTATACCGTACATTATAAGCACTGCGTTAATAAAGCCGCTTGGCGTTACCTCAACCTCGACCCAGTCGTCAAGAGCTGCGTTACAGCTGTTTTCAGCTTCTATAAACATCTGCTTTTCTTCCATTCCCGCTATGCAGGCGCGGCATTTTGCGCAGGCCTCCTGTCTTTTCATCTCAACTATGCAAAACTCGCCTTTAAAGCCTACTACCTTTCCTTTTTCAGCCATTTTTTTCTTCCTCCAGTAAATCCCGTATAACGTTTGACGCTATCAACAACCCCGCGGCAGGCGGCACAAAAGCCGAGCTTGCCGGCGTACGTTTTCTTGCACCGGGCGCGTCTATCGAAAATAAGGGTTCTCGTGTTTTTTCTGTTGAATATATCACCTTAAGCTTTTTTACACCGCGCTCACGAAGCTCTTTTCGCAAAACCTTTGCCAAAGGGCATCCGCTTGTTTCATATATGTCAGCCGTTTTAAGGCACGACGGATCAAGCCTGTAGGCCGTACCCATTGAGGATATTACCGGTATCCCTTTTTTCTGCGCCTGTGTAATTATTTCTATTTTTCCGCTTACGGTATCTATTGCGTCTACAATATAATCTGTTTCTCCGCTTTTTATTATATCATCGTTTCCCGGCAAAAAAAAGACGTTATAAGTTTTTATGTCAATATCGGGGTTTATGTCTTTAAGCCGTCTTGCGCAAACTTCCGTTTTCGGCTGGTCTACTGTGCTGTTTAAAGCAAGTATCTGCCTGTTTAAGTTTGATACGCTTACCGTGTCGTTATCCACAAGTATCATGTGCCCTACACCGCTTCTGGCTATCGCTTCGGCCGCATAGCCGCCCACTCCGCCAAGACCGAATATCGTTACCGTTCTTTTTTTTAGCTTTTCAATGCCGTCTTCTCCGATAAGCATTGCCGTTCTAACCAGACGTTCCTCCATTTTGCATCACCAAAAATGATTATACGCAAAAAGCAGGCGTTATACAACATTTCTTTTTTTCTTTTTGTACAATCTGTCAAAATAAAGCTTAATAAGCGCCGCCAGCGGTACCGCAAACACCATTCCCGCAATTCCAAGCAGACTTCCTGCAATCGACAGCGACAAAAGCACTATCACCGGATGAAGCCGCACGCGGCGTCCGACAATCTTTGGCACAATTACCGCCGCGTCTATCTGCTGCAAAATAAGTATCATTACAGCCGCGTATACCGCCTTTGACATATCTCCCGATGCAGCCGAAGCAAGAACAGCCAAAACAAAAGCCGCTGCCGCCCCAAGATACGGCACAAGGTTTGAAAAACCGGATATAAGTCCTATAATAAAGAAGTATTTTACATTTAGTATCCACAGTGAAACGCTTATCAGTATCGCCATTATTACTGCATCGGTTATTTGACCGGCTATATAGCCGGAAAAAACTTCGTTTATATCCGAAAACATATTGCTTAAAAAATCCAGCTTTTTCTCCGGTATAAATGTTTGAGAAATGTCTTTTACCCGCTCAAGCATACGTTCCTTATCCATAAGAAAGTAAAAAGCAGCCACAAGGCCAATGGCAAGCTTTAAAAGCCTGGGGCCTATGTCTGTCATTTGCGCCGCCGCCGAAAAAAGCCAGTTTTGCGAGTCATAATTGATTTTATTTTCTATTGCTTCAAACACCCGGTCTGAATTGCCGAAAAAACCTGTGTTTTTTATCACCGACTTTATACTTTCTATAAGTCCTCTTAAATCATTTCCCATATTTGCAGCTGTGCGCGACGCCTGTCCGATATCGTCGCCAAAGCTTTTAAACGCCATCCACATGAGCCACAGCACTATAAAAGCTATCGTAAGATAGGTAAAAGCCGTACCTCTTATGCGCTTGTTATACGGCCTCTGTTTTTTTCTGTGGGATAAAAACGCTGTTTCTTTCTGAAAAAAATCCACCATCGGGTCAAGAATAAATGCCGCCGCAACGGCAATAAAAAGCGGTGAAAGCACACTCAGGCAAAACCCCAAAGCCTCCGTTATACTTGAAAACACCTGTCCTATATGTGCCACAATCAAAACGGCAGTGCACACCGATACGGCCGTAAGCGCCGAATAAAGACAAATGCTGAAAAGCTTTTTGTTTTGCCCGTTCATGTGTTTTCACCCTCTGATATCTATTTCAGTTTTTTCAGCACCTCAAGAAGATACCGCCATGTGCGTTCTACGGATGAAACGGATATTTTTTCCTCTGTAGTATGGATATAAAAAATATCCGGCCCAAACGAAACCATATCCGCGCCTCTGATGTTTTCGGCAAATATCCCGCACTCAAGACCGGCATGTATAGTCGATACCGAAGCTTTTTTGCCAAACATTTCTTCATACACCGAAAGCATTGTATCCCTTAACGGCGACTTGGCCTTAAACTCCCACGCCGGATAACGTCCCTTTATGTTAAGTCTTCCGCCTGTAAGCATTGCCAGGGTTTTAAACTGCTCTGCTATAAGCTCTTTTCTTGTTTCAACAGAACTTCTTGCTGCCGATACAAAAGCAATTTCATCATTTACAGTCTTAACTATTCCAAGGTTGCTTGATGTTTCCACAAGATTCGGTATGTCGCTGCTCATAAAAAGCACTCCGTACGGAATAAGAAGCAGCAGTGCGACAGCGTTTTCGGCCGATTTCTTTTCAAACGCGCAATCCCTTTTCTCTGTTTTTTTAAGCTCTATCTGTATATTTTCCTCTGTCGTGCGAAATTCGGCATTAAAAATACGCGAGTATTCTTCAACCGCTTCTCTTACGGCATCTTCCTTTGCCGCCGCAATTACCGCGCTGCATGTACGAGGTATTGCGTTGTCCATTTTCCCGCCGTCGATGCTTACAATGGCGCATATATCCTCAATTCCGCTTAAAAGCCTTCCCATAAGCTTATTTGCCGATGCACGCTGCAGATGTATGTCAGCTCCGGAATGTCCGCCTTTAAGGCCGGTAATCGTTATCTCATAGCAGTCGTTTTCATTTTTCTTCTTTTCAACAGGCAATATTATTTCAGCCTTAAGACCGCCTGCACAGCCGGCAAGTATTGAGCCTTCTTCTTCCGAATCAAGGTTAAGCACGCGCCTGCCCTTAAGAAGCGAAAAATCAAGCTGCCTTGCGCCTGTCATTCCTATCTCTTCGTCAGATGTAAAAACAAGCTCCACAGGCGGATGTGCCAAATCGTCACTGTCCGCAACGGCAAGCCCCATAGCGACAGCTATTCCGTCGTCACCGCCAAGGGTTGTGCCGTCGGCATGTACAAAATCGCCGTCATGTATAATGCTTATTCCGTCCTTAAGAAAATCATGGCTGCTTTCAGGCTTCTTTTCGCAAACCATATCCATGTGCCCCTGTATAATAACAGGCGCGCTTTTTTCATAGCCCTTTGAAGCCGGTACTCTTATTATTATGTTTCCGGCCGCGTCCTGATATACCCAAAGGCCTTTATTTTCGGCATAGCTTTTAATGTAATTGCTTATGCCCTTTTCGTTTCCGCTTCCGCGCGGTATGGCGCTTATTTTTTCAAAAAATTTCCAAACCTTTTCCGGCTGTAATCCTTCCAAAGCATTCATATTTTTATCTCCTCTCGGTATTGTATGCAAATCGGACATGCGTTATTCCAAAGCCAGTAAAAATCCAAAAAAGCGGCCCGCTAAAGGCCGCTTTGTAATCAGTTTTTAAAGCTGTGTATAGGCGCCGGTATTCTTCCGCCTCTGTTTATAAAATCATCGCATTTGAATCTGTTTACCGGCATTATAGGCGCATAACCCAAAAGGCCGCCAAACTCAACAAAATCACCTACATTTTTTTCCGGTACAGGTATAAGCCTTACAGCCGTTGTTTTGCTGTTTATCATGCCTATGGCTGCTTCATCGGCTATTATTCCTGAAATCGTAGCCGCTGTAGTATTTCCCGGTATTGCTATCATATCAAGCCCTACAGAGCATACGCATGTCATGGCTTCAAGCTTCTCAAGCGTAAGAGCGCCCATTCTTGCGGCTTCTATCATTCCGTTATCTTCGCTTACCGGTATAAACGCGCCGCTTAAGCCTCCGACATATGAGCTTGCCATTACGCCGCCCTTTTTAACATTGTCGTTAAGCATTGCCAAGGCCGCCGTTGTTCCCGGTGCTCCGGCTTCCTGAAGACCCATTTCCTGAAAAATTTCTGCTATGCTGTCGCCTACGGCAGGTGTAGGAGCAAGCGAAAGGTCTATTATGCCAAAAGGCACATCAAGCCTTCTTGACGCCTCCTGAGCCACAAGCTGACCAACTCTCGTTATCTTAAACGCCGTTTTCTTTATTGTTTCGCAAAGTGTTTCAAAATCAGCGCCTCTTACCTGTTCAAGCGCTTTTTTTACAACGCCTGGGCCGCTTACGCCAACGTTTATTACACAGTCCTTTTCGCCTACACCGTGAAACGCGCCAGCCATAAATGGGTTGTCCTCAACGGCGTTGCAGAACACAACAAGCTTTGCGCAGCCCATTACAGAGCTTTCTGAGGTTTTCTTTATTATCTGGCCCATTCTTTTTACTACATCCATGTCAATGCCGTTTCGGGTAGTGCCTACGTTTACCGACGAGCAGACAATATCCGTCTGGGCAAGCGCCTGAGGAATTGAATTAATAAGCTTATTATCGCTTGGCGTACAACCCTTATGCACAAGAGCCGAAAATCCGCCGAGAAAATTTACTCCAACGGCTTTTGCCGCTTTATCAAGAGTTCTGGCTATTGAAACATAGTCATCGGTGTTGCAGCCGGCTGCCGCAATAGCTATCGGTGTTACGGATATTCTTTTGTTTACTATAGGCACGCCAAGCTCAAACTCAAGGTCGTTTCCGACTTTAACAAGGTCTTTTGCTTTTGTCGTTATCTTATTGTATATTTTTTCGTTGAATTTATCTATATCGGAATCGGCGCAGTCAAGAAGGCTTATGCCCATGGTTATTGTACGCACGTCAAGATTGGCGTTTTGTATCATTGAGTTTGTTTCTAAAATTTCACTTGTTGAAATCATTATTCAGCCTCCCAAATCAAATTCTGTGCATACAGTCGAAAATGCTTTCAAGCTGTATCCTGATCTCAACGTCGATCTCTTTACCCGCCTGGCTCAAGCTTTCGGCAAGCTCGCGGAAGTTTTCCGTGCTTTTTGAAATATCAACTATCATAATCATATTCAGATAATCCTTGATTATTGTTTCTGATATGTTAAGTATGTTCACGTTTTTGTCTGAAAGCAGCGTGCATACCTTGCCAATAATGCCTATCTTGTCTTTTCCGAGAACGGTAATGATACAATTCATTTTTATTCCTCCTGATTAACCAGAAAACGTCGTATGTTTTTAAATATAATAAAACATAAAACCCGAAACGTCAATGCAAAAAAAATACGCAAAATATTAAAAAAAGACCTTGTCTTTGTACGTTCCAAGGTCTTTATGGTAACATTGCATTATAATTTTAAAAGTTTGGCCGCATTATTGTAAAAAACGTCCTGCTGTGCTTTTTCATCAATACCGCATGTGATTACCTTTTGTATTTCCACCGACGGATGATGAAACGGCATATCGGTGCCAAACATTATACGGTCGTTTCCAACTTTTTCATAAGCCTCTTTGATTTTGCTGCCCATAGGCATTCCGCTCATTTCAAGATAAATATTCGGATACCTCTTTGCCATTTTAAGCGCCGCGTCGATATATACCCCGTGGCCGTGGCCCATGTGTATCATAACCGTTTTTACATCAGGATGCCTTTCGGCCAAAAGAGCAATGCTCCACGGAAGTGAAAACGGCGGATGTCCGCTGTGGATAAACACCGGCACGTTATACTTTTCGGCAAGCTCCATAAAAGGATCGACCGTTTCCTCGTCAGCCACATATGCGTGCTGCAAAGGATGAAGCTTTATTCCTCTGAAGCCTTTGTTTTTAATATAGTCCTCGGCCATTGCAAGAGAAGCCTCGCCTTTATTGGGGTTTGCAAAAACCACAGGTATTATCCTTTTTGGATATTTTTCATATGCGTCAAGCACCTGCTCGTTTGTGGTGTCGTCGCTGCTGCATAAAACCGTTTTTTCGGTTTCGTATTCGTCCATGTATTTTATAAGCTGCTGAATATCAATTCTTACGTCAGCCCAGCCGCCAAACTCGCCTACATGACAGTGTGCGTCAATTTTTTTCATGCCGTGCCTCCTTACATAGCCTTTACTTTTTCAAGTATCCCGCTGGCATTTAAAATTCCGGCAAATACCGCCGCTATAACAACTCCTATGCCTGCCTGTAAAATGTTGAACGGCACCTCGGCCATAGCCGGCCCATAGCCGTAATAGAATATTCCTACAGACGCATAGCCTATTACTTCAAGTATTCCGCCAACAGCCGAACCTGCTATATAGTTGTATTTAAATTTCGGCATAAGCTTTTCCACAAAAATGCCCATTGTAAAAGCCATTATAAACTTGATAATAAACGTAGGAAGTATCCACTGTGCATAACCGCCTGCCAGATCGGCAATAGCCGCGCCCAAACCGCCTGCAAAAGCGCCTTTTTTCCCGCCGATTATAAGCACCGCTATAAAAATCATGCAGTCGCCAAGGTGTGTGTATCCAAGCGGCAGAGGTATCTTAAACACATAGGTCGCAAGAAATATAAGCGCCGCCATAAGTCCTGTTTTTGTAATATCTTTAAGTTTTATTTTTTCCATATATATCAGCTCCTGTTATCTTTTGTACCAAATGATAACATTGTACGTGTAGAAAATCCATACAGCTATATAAAAAACATAGCTTTGTATCGGTACAATTTTGCACTTAATACTTTTCGGCAAACTGCTGTTTCGGCAGCGTTGTGCTTGTGTAATAACATGCAAGGTATTGTCTTTTTAATCAAAAATTTAATGCGTATACAAATAAGTATGTTATAATTAATCAGATATGTTTTTACAAGCGAGGAGGCTATAACATGAAAAAAGTCTGCACACTGTATTTCAGCGCCACAGGCACCACACAAAAAACAGTTACGGCTATTGCGGCCGTTATTGCCGAAAAACTTCAGACAAGCGTAGACCAGTTTGACTTTACGCTGCCTATGCAAAGACTTGAGGCTGTGGCGTTTTCCGAAAACGACATCGTAATCTGCGGCACGCCTACTTACGCCGGGCGTGTACCCAATGTACTTTTGAAATTTCTCGATACTGTTAAGGGAAACGGCGCTCTTGCCATACCTGTTGTGCTTTACGGCAACAGAAATTACGATGACTCACTTATAGAACTAAGGGATATACTTGAAAAAGACGGCTTTCGTACAATAGCCGCAGCGGCGTTTATAGGCGAACACTCCTTTTCATATACGCTTGCCGCCGGACGTCCCGATCAAAAAGATATTGACATCGCCGCAGATTTTGGCCTGCGCATAGCAGACAAAATAATGAAAAATGATTTCACTTCTCCTGTAAAGGTAAACGGCTGTGAACCCTTAAGACCGTATTATACTCCGCGTGACAGACAGGGAAATCCTGTAAATATACTTAAGGTCAAGCCCGTTACAAGCGATAAGTGCGATAACTGCGGCCTGTGTGCAATGGTTTGTCCTATGGGCTCTATAAACCCGGAAAATGTGCGCGACTATACGGGTATCTGCATTAAATGCGGCGCCTGTGTGAAAAAATGTCCCAAAGGTGCAAAGTATTACGACGATCCAAAGTATCTTTATCATAAGGAAGAACTTGAGCTTGGCTACTCCCGCAGAGCCGAGCCGGAAATTTTTATATAAAAATATAAACCGGCTTAAGCGCATTTTTTTATACGCCAAGCCGGTTCTTTTATTTTACACTGCGCATTATAAGCAGTTTATCCCCTGCCTGTATGCTTTTTCCGTTTTCAATGTTGTTTATTGCTTCTATGTCGTTTACGGTTGTACGGTATTTTTTAGCTATGCTCCAAAGCGTATCGCCGTTCTGTACCGCATAAATTACAGCCGGAGATATTTCAGCCGGCTTCTCCTGCGATTGAGAAATGTCCGATACCGCCATGTTTTTGCCTATGCGGTAAACCTCGGCGTCTATGGCAATATCCACCGACGGTTCGGCCTCCTGTGCCTGCAAAAGATTTATGTATATGCTTTCAATTCGGGTGTTTACATTCGCAATATCGCCTTCTTTTGCTCCGGCAACCTCTATTTCCTGGTGAAACGGAATTGCCGTAAGCATAACGCCTACCGGTGTGCTGTCATTTTCGGCTATATACATTATTTTTATTTCGGCTATTCCTTCAAGCTCAGCCATGTTTTCGCTTACATATACGCTTTCGTCAAGTATCCTGCCCTCTGATGCTACTATCTGCATTATATTTCCGTTTCCGTCTGTTTTTGCCGGCTGGCCTTTTATCTGCACACGTGTTTTGTTCGCGCCTACAAACTGCGGAAGTATTATTTCCGTTTTTTCCGTTGTACAGCTTTGATTTAAGCAATATGCGTCTTCAATAAAAAAGGTTGTTTCATCCCTGCCCGCCTCAACGGCTGTACCTATTTTTACATCAAGATCCAACACTCTGTTTTTGCCGTCATTGTCCTGAAATACACCGCTTTTAACATCCTCAATGTATGCCCGGCAGCTTAATCTGCTGTTTTCATCAATATCAGTTCCCTGGGCCGTTACGTCAAACGGTATCTCATAATGCACGCTTTGGGCAAGCGTATCGTCACCATCAGGAGTATATGTTATATCCGCCTTAATCACCGCCGTCACTCTGTAGCCGTCACGCATTGGCTTTGCCTGCGCGTCTGTTATGGTGCATATATCCTCAAGCACTTCTCCGGCATCCGGCTTTCCCGCCGGAAGTGAAAGGCTGTTGTGCGTGCCAAAAGATGAAGTGAAATTTGCCTTGTGATTTCTTATGTTTTTTTCGGACTTCAAAGTTTGAACATCCTTGTCGTTTATACGCGAAACAATGTTGCTGCGGTTTATTTTAAACGGATGAGCATATACTGATGAAACGGCTTTAACACCTATTTTACGTTCGTTTATGTTCCATACATCTATGCTTTCATTCTCCGCCTCAACGTCTGCTCCGCCTTCACGGCTGATATTGTCACTGTTCATAAAATCCTCAAATGCAATATCGTTTTTATATGAGGCAAGATCTCCGTTTTTAGATAAATAAATTATATTAAGCCTCAGCTTGCCCTTGAAATTCACTCTGCCGTCTGTTACCGTATAATCCGTTACAACGGCCCGGGCCGATTGCTTTATTATTTTGCGCATATCGCTTTGGGCCTCGCCCAGCAGAAACTCGCTTTCAGTCAATATCTGCATTCTTTCCGGTTCACCTATATATTCGGTTACATAATCTGTTCTGTCCATATCAAATGGCATGTATGATCCCTCCCTGCTTATGTAACAAATATATTTTTATGTCCGACGGTTTATTACAACAAAAAAAGGCATATCTAAAAGACATGCCTTTTGCGGTTTAATTAAATTTCTCTCTTTTCCGGCGAAGAAAGGTTAAATTTGTCATGAATCGAATAAACGGCGTTTTTCTCGTCTTTTTCGTCTACTACAACGCTTATCTTGATTTCGGAAGTTGAAATCATCTTTATGTTTACTCCCGCATCATAAAGCGCCTCAAACATAAGGCTTGCAACACCGGGATGCGTTGCCATTCCCGCGCCTACTATGGACACCTTTGCAACCTTGTCCTCGCATGTGATGGTTTTTGCTCCCAGAGCAGCCTTGTTCTTTTCAAGCAGCGCCATTACGTCGTTTACATCGCCTGAAGCTACTGTAAATGAAATATCTTCCGCCTTGTTTGACTGTACAATTATGTCTACCGATATATTTTCTCTTTCAAGCATCGAGAAAAGCTTAAATACTCTTCCGGGAGTGCTTGTTATGCCTTCTATTGTTATTATCGCCTGTTCCTTATCGGAAGCAACGCCGCTTACCAGCATTTTTTCCACACCGTATTCCCCCTTAACAACTGTACCTTCTGCTCTTGTAAGACTTGAGCGCACAACAAGCTCAACGTTATATTTCTGAGCAACCTCTACCGATCTTGTATGCAGCACCTTTGCGCCCAGTGACGCAAGCTCTACCATTTCTTCGTATGATATTTCATCAAGCTTTCTTGCGTTTGGCACTATTCGCGGGTCTGCCGTATACACTCCGTCCACGTCCGTATATATCTCACAAAGGCCGGCGTTAAGCACCGCCGCTATAGCCACGGCTGACGTATCTGAGCCGCCTCTGCCGAGCGTTGTTACATCGTCATACTTGTTTATGCCCTGAAAGCCTGTAATAAGCACTATGTTGTGCCTGTCAAGCTCCTGTGTTATTCTTTCTCTGCTTATGCCTTTTATTTTTGCGTTTCCGTAAACCGCTGAAGTGGTAATTCCCACCTGAGAAGCGTTAAGGGAAATAGCGTTATAGCCAAGTTTTTGTATAGCCATTGCCATAAGAGCCACCGACTGCTGCTCACCTGTTGAAAGAAGCATGTCAAGCTCTCTTTTGGATGGATTTGTTGTTATTTCATGCGCTTTTTCTATTAAATCGTCTGTAGTGTCGCCCTGTGCAGAAAGTATTACCACAACATCGTTGCCTTTGTCGTAGGTTTCGGTTATTCTTTTTGCAACGTTGAATATTCGCTCAGCGTTTGCAACAGAGCTTCCGCCAAATTTTTGAACAACTAACAAGTTTTTCCCCTCCTACTATATTTTTAACCCTCAACTATTCTTGCGCCCTCAAGATCCGGCTTAAGTATCTCAAGATGCCACTCATTAGGTATAGTTGAAAGATAAGTATTCATCTTTATCGCAAACTCGTCCTCCATGTCGTCTGTTATGACGCTTACAAGAGTAGGGCCTGCGCCGCTCAGATATGAGCCTTTGGCACCGAATTTATCGGCTGCCTCAAATATTTCCATCATTCCCGGCACAAGTGACATACGATACGGCTGGTGCAGTCTGTCGTCCATGGCCATTTTAAGGTTGTCTATATTGCCGGTTATCATTGATGCCACAAGAAGTGCCGCTCTTGAGGAGTTGAATATGGCATCTTTTCTTAAAACAGTGTACGGCAGTATTCCTCTTGACTTGGATGTTTCAAGCGGAAAATCCGGCACCATTATCGCAAATGACAAGTTTTCCGGTATGTTTACCCTTACATGCCGCATTTCCTTGTCGTCAAGAGCGCCAACAACCATTCCTCCCAAAATTGCCGGGTTTGAATTATCGGGATGTCCTTCTATTTTTGCAGCTATCTGTGCAAGCTTTTCTTTGCTGTAATGGCAACCGGAAAGATCATTTGCGGCCATCAGCCCTGACACTATGCAGGCGGCGCTGCTGCCGAGGCCTCTTGTATGCGGAATATAGTCCTCCTGTATAAGACGTACGCCCGGCATTGGTTTGCCTATCATTTTGAAGAAATCCGCCATCGTTTTGTATATCAGGTTTGTTTTATCCACAGGTATTTTAAGGTCGTGCTTTCTGTTTACAAGTATTTCGGCGCCTGTTTCCATCTGCACGAACCACAGGTGGTTATATTTTTGAAAGGCTATTCCTATGCTGTCAAAGCCCGAGCCCATGTTTGCCGATGTTGCCGGTACAATTATATGCTTCATTGCTTTTCCTTCCTCCGTAAAATAAGCGCCGAATGCGCCTTTTATATTTTATGAAATAATCCTGTATCTGCTAATATATTCCGGCAAAAGTGTAAGCTTATTCTCTTGCTATTATTTTTACCGACAAAACACCAACAAGTGCCTCAAGTTCATTTAAAAGACTGCCAATATCGGCGCGCATTGCGTTTGTTTCTATTGTTATTGTCACATTTGCAATGCCGTTTATCGGTATGTTCTGGTTTATTGTAAGGATATTAGCTCCGGCTGCGGCTATCTGGTTTAAAACGCATGACAGCACTCCTTTTGTATCGTCAAGGTTTGCGCCCAAAGTTACGGTCTTGCCTCTTGAGTTTTCATAAAGCGGAAAAACAGCATCTCTGTACTTATAAAACGCACTGCGGCTTATACCAACTGTGTTTACAGCGTCCTGAACTGTTTTTTCCCTGCCGCTTTCAAGCAGGTTTTTTACGTCCATAACCTTTAAAAATATCTCGGGTAATACGCTTTTATCTACAATATAAAACTTTTTATCCTCTTTCATAGCGCCCTCCGATTTTCTGTTGTGCACATTTGTATTTATCTTGTAGAATATAACATGAATCAGGCACAAATTCAAGGATTTTTTATTTTCATGTGCAAATATTCCATTTTTTTGCCACACCATTTTATTATAATGTAATCCGCTGTAAAAGCAAGGCTTTTCTTTCTCAATTATAACGCATAAAAAAAAGAGTACGGATAGAATCCGTACTCTTTACATGTTTTTTTAAGCTGTAAGACCCATAGCTCTTGGGATCGCCATAGAGATCGGTTCGATATACGTGATAAGGAACAAAGCGATGATGTTGGCAATAAGAAGCCAGATAATAGCTTTTGTGATCTCCTCCAGCGAAATCTTAGCGATACCACAGGCAACGAAGAGGTTAACACCAAGTGGAGGTGTTGACATACCGATTGCAAGGTTAACTACCATGATAACACCGAAGTGTACAGGGTTTACGCCAAGCTTCGTAACGATAGGAAGGAATATAGGTGTAAGAATGATGATCGCTGCCGTTGTCTCCATAAGGCATCCAACGATAAGAAGAAGGATGTTGATAAGAAGAAGAACGCCGATCTTTGAAGATACGATGCTGAGGATTCCGGCCGCGATAGCGTCAGGAATACGTGCAGAGGTAAGTATCCAGCCGAAGCCTGATGCTGTACCTATAATCATCATAACCATAGCCGTTGACTTGCCGGCTGCCATGAACATAGGAGGAATCTTATTTAAAGGCATCTCTCTGTAGATAACAAGACCTACAAGGAAACCGTAGATAACTGATACGGCTGCAGCCTCGGTCGGTGTAAATACGCCGCCGTAGATACCGCCAAGGATTATGACAGGCATCAGAAGTGCGAAGAATGCGTTGAAGAATTCCTTTATGATATTCTTTACAGAGAACTTAGGAACGTTCTTAAGGCCGTAGCCTTTCTTTTTAGCTGTAATAAAGCAAACGATCATAAGGGCAAGACCAACTACAAAGCCAGGACCAAATCCTGCTGCGAACAATGTTGAAATTGAAACGGAACCAACAACACCGAAGTTTACGAAAGGTATTGAAGGAGGAATGATAACACCGATAGCACCGGCAACTGACATAAGAGCCGCTGCGAATGCCTTGTCATATCCTGCTCTTTCCATCTCAGGTATCATTATACCGCCGATAGCGGCAACTGTTGCAGGGCCTGAACCGGAAATAGCAGCGAAGAACATACATGTAAGTACGGCTGCCATTGCAAGTCCGCCAGGAAGAGAACCGAGGATGGCGTTACAGAAGTTGATAAGACGTCTTGAAATACCGCCTGTTTCCATAAGGTTGCCGGCTACCATGAAAAGAGGAACGGCAAGCAGAGGGAATGAGTCAATAGCTGTGAACATTCTCTGAACTACAACTACGATAGGCGTATGTGATGCAAGTGAAAGTGCTATAAAGCTTGATGTGCAGAGAACTGCCCATATAGGGAAACCAAGGACGGCAGTAATCGCAAATGTAATGAAAATGATTTGCGCCATATTTGATGACATTTATTTAGCCTCCTTTGTTCCCAAGCTCTTGAATACTTTGATTTCATCAAAGAAGCTCTGGATGTATCTTATTACGAAAAATACCATACCAACAGGTATAGCGGCATACATATAGCCCATAGGGATACGCATAGCAGGTGAAAGCTGATGCTTGCTAAGCTGTGTACCAACTATTGTGCAGCCAAATCTGAAAATAATGCAGCAAAGAATAATCAAACATATGATAACGAACATCTTAAGAATTGACTGTGCCTTCTTCGGAAGCAACAGTGTAAATGCCTCAACACCGATGTGGGCGCCAAGACGAACGCCGTATGCACCGCCGATAAAGCCTGTCCAAACAAGAAGATATCTTGAAAGTTCCTCTGACCATGGAAGCGATCCCTTTAAAACATAACGGCATACAACCTGCCAGAAGATTACGACTGACATTACAAGCAAAGTGCCAACGCAGAAATAACCTTCTATTTCATTTAATACCTTTTTCAAAATGCCCCTCCTAACCCTTTTCAGCACATAAAAATTCCCTTTTATGTGTTAAAAAGAAATAAATAAATAAAGATGATTGCTGTGTATAAAAAATATACCCTTTTTCCTACAGGCCAAACAGAAAAGAAGCACACTTCTTCTTTGCTGTAAATAGCGCCTGCAAGGCAATTATAAATCAAAAAATACATTGCAGAATAAATTTCTCAAAAAGACTGCCTGAACGAAAACAATCTCTTCCAGGCAGTCTGCATACCTTAAATCCAAATTGTCTTTACTATGTAAGTATTAAATTTGAACTTTAAGCGCATTACTTTAGAAAATAAACTTATTTAACTGTAGCTATTACATCTGAAACCTGCTTGTAAACGTCAGGAGATACCATTCCCTTGCCATCCTTGATGTAGTCGGTATAGATGCCCTTTGTAGCGTCAACGAACGGCTGCTTCTCAGGTGTATTGTCCTTCATGCCGCCATCCTGGAGCTCTTTAAGACCTGATACGTTCTGCTCATCGATCTGCTGTCTCTGGTAAGGGGAAGCTTCTTTAGCTGCTTCCTGAACTGCCTTCTGGTCAGCTTCTGGAAGAGAATCAAAGTAATCCTTGCCGATGAATACAGGTGTCGGGCTGAAGATATGTCCTGTCATAGAGATGTATTTCTGAACTTCCTGGAAGTGGTTTGTAGCAACGATAGGGATAGGGTTCTCTTCTGCATCGATTGTGCCCTGCTGAAGAGCTGTGAATACGTCGCCCATAGCCATAGGTGTAGGATCAGCGCCCATAGCTGCGAAAGCTGCCATGTGCATCTGGTTCTCCATTGTTCTTATCTTGATTCCCTTAAGGTCTTCCGGCTTTGTGATAGGAAGTTTGCTGTTTGTTACGTTTCTGAAGCCGTTTTCAAACCAAGCAAGTCCTTTAAGTCCCTGGTCATCAACTGAAGTAAGGATCTTCTGGCCGATTTCGCTGTCGAGTACGGCTCTTGCTGTCTTTGTATCCTTGAAAATGAAAGGAAGGTCGAATACAAGGAATGAATCTGTGAATCCAGCAAGAGGTGCTGTAGATGTGCAAGTCATCTGAAGAGAACCAAGCTGGATACCTTCAAGAAGGTCACGCTCACTTCCGAGCTGTGAGTTTCCGAATACGTCGAGTGTAACTTCGCCGTTTGTTTTCTGCTTAACAAGTTCACCGATCTTCTTCATGCCTAAGTTGTAAGGATGAGTATCAGGTGTCGATGTTCCAGCGATCATAGCATACTTAGCTGTACCTGTTGTAGCAGCTGCTGTTGACTTAGCTGCTGATTTAGCTGCTGACTTGGCTGCTGACTTAGCTGCTGATGTTGTTGCTGTCTTAGTAGTTGCTGTTGATCCGGAATTCTTGCTTCCGCAGCCTGCGAAAACGCCAACGCAAAGAAGTGTAGCCATTGTAATTGCTAAAACTCTCTTTTTCATTTAAAAACCTCCTAAAAAATTTATTTACCCTTTTTTTGAAGCCTTATCCGCCTGCATAGCACGGCAGTGTGTTCCGCGGTACGCGCAGCGAAAAAAACAAAAAACTGTTCAGAGCAAAAACATAGTGCAAATTATTCCAAAAAAACATTTACCCTATATAATTTCATCAAACAGTCTGCTGTGAAGCGCTTCTTAAGCATCAGATAAACCGGCCGCTCTGGCAGGAACAAACAGATATACCTATGCCTTCTCCACATATTTGAACATATTTTACACTAAATCCCAAGCTTTTGCAAGTCAAAACTATACAAAATTTCAGCATTATTTTCTATATCTCTATTGTTGACAATAACGAATGTTGTGTAACATTTAGCATTTTTTCTCTGAAAACCGTGGATTTTTTATGATTTTAGTGTAAATCATCAGACGAATCAATCATTTTCCATATTTTTAAATTGTTTCCTTTTTGCTTGTAAAATACGTATATTCTGTTAAAATATACTTAATTATTTAATTCGTAATGCAAGGAGATAAAATAATGCGACCTGAACAAAACGCTGCAATAAAAAATATGCTATTGCTGTTTTCCGATCCGTTTTCAAACAAGTTCAATACTTTTGACGAAAACAGCCGTCAGGCATTAAAGGACATCGGCCCAAACCTGTACCGCAAGTGGTACTGCTGCGCCATAATCGACGACACGCATCTTTCGCCGGCAAATATTATTGACAGTATGTTCGGCTGTGAAAAAGACCGCTCGTCATATATTTCTGTTATCGATACGACGTCTTTTTCCGACGGAAAGCCTGAATTCAGGTTTAAAAAGCAGATGTATCCCGGTGAAGTTTTTCTTGAAGACATGAAAAGCTTCGCGCTGCTTTGTGAGCCGGCATCCGAGTTTTCATATGAAAATTACTCCGACTTTCGGGCTCTCAGCAAGACCCACGGTGTGCTTTTCAATGATGACATGTACTACGCGGCATATATTTCGCGCATTTTGCTCAATCTTGGCATGATTGTCAAAATGCCTTCGATTCATACGGAAAAATATCAGCTTGTACGCGAAAAGTTCGATATGTTTTTTTCGCTTTCGCCTCAGGAGCAGATGGTATGTGTTGTTGACACGGCTCTCGATATTTTCGTTGAAAAGCTTGCCCAAAGGCTTGAGATTCCTGTTACAAAAGGCACGAAAGCCGGCATAAAGGAAGCCATATGTGAAAGTTCTGTTACCGACGCGTTGTTTTCATATGTTTTTAAGCTTGTGGGCATTGATTTTGACGGTATACTTGAGCTTCAGGAAGAAAAAGAACTTAGCGACGAGGACGAAATGCTCATATCCACTTCAATGTACGCAGGTGTTATTTTCGACAAGTGGCTCTTTACTCCTCTCGGCTACTACATGGGGCTTTTCAGGCAGGTAAACCCTTTCCCGTTTAACCTGCGTGAAGAAATAGATTTTATACAGCCTGTGCTTCTTACCGGATGTGACCTTTCGGCTGAGCTTTTTACTCCGTGCAGCCAGTTTTATATGCTTGAAGGCGCTGAAAAAATATGGGGCAAAGCGCAGAGTGCCGAAGTACCGATGCTCAAAAAAAGCATTGACGAAAGCGAGCTTAAAAACATTGTTGAAGCCGGCAGGCTTTTTGAAATAATGTATTACAATTCTCTTGTAAATTCCTGCTACAGCGGCGACATATACAGGTTTAAAATATATCCTGCAAACAACTCCGGTTTTTGGAAAATACTTGACCTTCCGGTATCCTCTACCCTTTATGAGTTTGCCGGCGAGATAAGCACATATTTCGGCCTGTTTTCAACAGACTTTACTTTTATGTACAACAAAAGCGAATACTCGTCCCGTCAGCGCCACCGAAAGCTGAACTCGCTTCAGACAATGCTTTCATCTCTTAACCTTAAGGATAACAGCAGGCTTGAATATATTTCGGACGACGACAAATCAACGGTGTTTGTTGTTGAAACAGTAGGAAAAATGGCTTCTGACGCCGTTACCATTTATCCGCGGCTTTTTATGCAGAGCCGTGAGGTAACTCTTATGGAAAGAAATGACGAATTTTAAAACACACTTAAAGGAAGGTAATACAAATGAAAAACGAACATCTTGTGCATATGCACGGCGGGGATCTTGAAGCAATAGAAAAAAAATACGGTATCCCAAAAAAAGAAATAATAGATTTCAGCGGCAACATTAATCCTCTTGGATTTCCGCAAAGCGTTAAAAAGGCTCTGGCCGAAAATCTTGACATAGTATCGGTTTATCCCGACAAAAACTATACAAGCTTAAGAAAAAGCATTGCCTCCTACACCGGCGCTGACTACGAAAACATAAGCGTCGGCAACGGTTCTACCGAGCTTATATCGATATTCATCAAATCCGTAAACGCCGACAAGGCAGTAATACTCGGCCCGGCTTATTCGGAGTATGAACACGAACTTGTGGTTGCGGGAAGCAGATTTGTATACTTCCCTCTGGAGGAAAAAAACAATTTTGTAGCCGACGTTGACAAGCTTATTGCTTTTCTTACTCCGGACATAGGACTTTTCATAATGTGCAATCCAAACAATCCTACAGGCACAGCCATAAGTACGGCAGATATCGCAAGAATACTTGACCACTGCAGGAAAAACGGCATATCTGTTATGGTTGATGAAACATACATCGAGTTCAGTGACCATTTAAAGGATATTTGCGCCATACCTCTCACATCACGGTACGACAATCTTTTTGTTATCCGCGGCACGGCAAAGTTTTTTGCGGCTCCCGGCCTTCGTCTTGGCTACGGCATAACATCAAGCCCTGCTTTTCACAAGCTTATAGCAAAGTTCCAAAACCCGTGGTCGGTAAACGTGCTTGCCGAGTTCGCCGGAGAACGCATGTTCAGCGACAAAGATTTTATGGAGAAAACATCAAAGCTTGTGTCTGACGAAAGACGCAAAGCGCTTAAAGAACTCGGAACATGGAAAAACTTGAAGGCTTACGACTCCAACTCGAATTTCATTCTTTTGCGCCTGCTTACCGACAAGACCGACGCGGCGGAGATATTCGAAAAACTCATACTTAAAAAAATGCTTATCCGTGACGCTTCAAGCTTCACATTCCTCGATGAATCGTACCTGCGTTTTTGTATACAGACTCCGGCTCACAACAAAATGCTTCTTGATGAACTTAAAAGAATAGTAGAATAAAAATACCACAAGGGAGGCTTCAATTATGGAAGTATTGTTTTTTAAGTATCCTTTTTGCCCTTACTGCCGTCAGGCTGAGGACATAATCAAGACTCTTTTTAAAGAGCATCCTGAATACAAGGCCGTAAATCTTAAGAGAATAGACGAAACTCTCAACAGTAACATTGCCGCGAAATACGATTATTATTATACCCCGGCTTTCTTTCTTGACGGAAAAAAGCTCTATGAGGCAGACCGCTCCTACAGTGCTGAAATTGTAAAGGAAAAACTTAACGATATGTTCAAAAATCTTTGCAGTCTTGCCTGAAAACTCATTTTCAAGCAAATAAACAATATCTTTTTCCTTAATTTTAAAAGCCTCAAACCGATATATCCGGTTTGAGGCTTTTTTCATTGATTACGGTTTTTTATTTCAGTTTTTTTCTGAAAGCTTAGGTGAAAGCGGCATTTCCCAGCCGTTGTGGTCAGTATGCAGAAGCTTTTCCGCCAAAGGCGAAAGTGGCTTTTCAAGAAACTCGCCGTATATCTTCTTTATAACCGGATTTTCGTGAGAGAATCTTATAGGAATACTCTTATCAAGGCCATAGAGAATCTGTCCGCGTTTTGCGGCAAGCTCGAAGCCGTCCTTTATCGGCTGTCCGCCGCCGCCTGAGCAGCCGCCCGGACATGCCATTATCTCAACAAAATCATAATGCTTTTTGCCGCTTCTTACATCCTCTATAAGCTTTCTTGCGTTTGCAAGGCCGCTTGCCGCTGCAATCTTAAGCGTTTTGTCGCCAAGCTGATACTCGGCCTCCCTTATGCCCTTGCTTCCGCGGATATTTTTAAATGCGTCGGCATTTGGATTATGTCCCTCCACAACAGCCGAAGCCGTTCTCAGGGCAGCTTCCATTACGCCGCCGGTTGCTCCGAATATTACTCCCGCGCCTGTGCCAAGGCCTACAGGGTCGTCAAAAGGCGCATCCTGAAGTTTGTTTACAACTATGTGCTCGGCTTTTATTACTCTTTCAAACTCACGTGTCGTAAGCACAATGTCTATATCGCTGCCCGTTTCGGCGCTGTTCATAGTAGGAAGCGACGCTTCCTTCTTCTTTGCCATACACGGCATTATCGATACAAGGAAAATCTTACTCGGGTCAACGCCCATAAGCTTTGCAAAATATGTCTTAATTACTGCACCGAACATCTGCTGCGGCGACTTTGACGTTGAAAGGCACTCAACCATATCCGGATACTGTGATTTCATAAAGCGAACCCAGCCCGGACAGCATGAGGTAAACATAGGATACTCTCTTTTGCCTTTTGAAAGACGTTCAATAAGCTCGTTTCCTTCTTCCATTATCGTAAGGTCGGCTGCAAAATCGGTATCAAACACATAATCCACGCCTATCCTCTTTAAAACGGCTACCATACGCCCTACAGTCGCCTCATCCGGCTTAAGACCCAGATCTTCGCCCCATGCGGCTCTTACGGCAGGTGCTATCTGCGCTACAACTATCTTTTCATCGTCGGCAAGAGCGTCAAAAAACTCGTCAGTGTCATCTCTTGCATAAAGAGCGCCTACCGGGCAGTGGGTAACACACTGTCCGCAAAGGGCACAGTCGGCTTCCATAATACGTCTGTTGCCGCTTACGTCAACGTTTGTTCTTGAGCCTGTTCCGTCTACATCCCATATTCCAAGCGACTGCACCTTGTCGCATATCTGAACGCAGCGCATACATTTAATGCACTTTGCCGCATCTCTTTTAAGTATCGCCGTATGGCTCCACAGCCTGTTCGGAATAAGCTTTTTGTACGGTACGTCTATAATGCCCAAATCGTTTGCAACTTTTTTAAGTGAACAGTTATCGCCTCTTATGCAGGCAGCACAGTTTACATTATGCTGCGACAAAATAAGCTCTACGTTTATTTTTCTTGCCTCGCGAACCTTAGGGCTGTTTGTATGTATCACCATGCCTTCTTTAACATGGTTGTTGCAGGAAGACACAAGCTGTTCTATTCCCTCAACCTCCACAACGCATACACGGCACGCAGCTATCTCGTTTATATCCTTAAGGTAGCAAAGGCTCGGTATATTTATTCCGTTCATTCTTGCTGCGTCAAGTATGGTTGTGTTTTCCGGCACCTCTACAGGTATTTTATCTATAGTAAGCTTTACCATTTCTTTACACGGCCTCCTTTGAATATACCGAATCCGTAATGGTCACATCTTAAGCATCTGTGCGACTCCTGCATTGCCTCTTCGGTAGTAAGCCCGCATTCGATAAGATTAAAGTCGCTGTTTCTTTCTCCGGCCATTCTTTCTGATGTGTTCATTCTTCCGCAGGCTGATTTGTGTCCAAGCCGTGGATCAGGAATGTCCACATCAACCTTTATTTCGTGGTGGAAACCAAGATATTCGTCTATGTTTGCAGCCGCAACCTTCCCGGCAGCAATGGCACGTATTACGGTTGCCGGGCCTGTAACGCAGTCGCCGCCGGCAAATATTCCGTCGATGTTTGTTATTTCGTTATCCGAAAGGGTGTCTATCATACCTCTTTTTACTTTAACGCCGAACTCCTCAAAAGGATGTATCTCAATGCCCTGTCCTATAGCCACTATTATTATCTCACATGCAAGACGGATAGGCTCGGCGTCTGCCTTAACAGGCTTTGGCCTGCCGGATTTATCTACATCTCCCGCTATCTGCGGCTGTATCCAAAGTGCCGTTACGTTTCCGTCGTCGTCGCCGCTTATTCTTAACGGCGCCTGAAGGCACATTATTTCGCAGCCTTCCGTTTCGGCTCCGTCAACCTCCTCAGGAAGCGCCGTCATATCCGCACGTCTTCTTCTGTATACGCATGTAACGCTTTCCGCGCCAAGACGCTTTGCGCTTCTTGTGCAGTCCATGGCCACGTTTCCGCCGCCTACTACTACCACACGTTTGTTTGTAAGGTCAGGAAGCGTTCCCTTGCCTATGTTTCTGAGCATTTCAACAGCGCTTATTACTCCGCGCTTGTCTTCGCCGTCTATTCCTATCTTCTTATCCTGATGAGCGCCTATTGAAATATAAACGCAGTCGAAGCTTTCCTTAAGCTTTGAAATGGTAATGTCTTTGCCTATTTCCACCCCTGTATGTACCGCAACGCCTGTTGAAAGTATGCAGTCTATATCCTCCTGCAGACGTTCCCTCGGCAGACGGTATGACGGTATGCCGTATCTGAGCATTCCGCCTAACTTGTCAAGCTTTTCAAACACCTCAACATGATGACCCATAAGCGACAGGTAATATGCCGCGCTTAATCCGCTTGGGCCTCCGCCTATAACGGCAATCTTTTTGCCGGTTGTTTTCATGTTTGCGGGAGCAGGCACAATACCGCTGTGATCCGCCGCAAAGCGTTTAAGCCCCCTGATATTTATCGAACTGTCTATCATATTCCTGCGGCATCTTGCCTCGCACGGGTGCTCGCATACAAGAGCGCAGGTTGTAGGGAACGGATTGTCTTTTCTTATAAGTCGGATGGCGTCTGCATAACGTCCTTCTGAAATCAGGGCAATATATCCCGGAATATCCACTCCGGCCGGGCAAAGAGATACACACGGCACAGGCTGATAAATATTAAAAAGACAACGTTTGTTTACTATATGCTCAACATAGTCGTCGCGGAAGCCCAAAACTCCCTTAAGCACCATATCGGCGGCTTCATAGCCTATGGCGCAGTCCGCTGTGTTTTTTATTACGCGTGCTGTCTTTTCTATAACGTCTATTGTTTCAAGAGATGCGTTTCCTTCAAGCACATCCTCAAGCAAAGCTGTAAGCTGCGACAGTCCAACCCTGCACGGAACACATTTTCCGCAGGTCTGCGCGTGACAAAGCTTCAAAAACGCCATTGATATGTCAACCGGACAAACTCCCGGCGGCGAAGCTATAATCCTGCGCTCTACATCCTTATACAGGTCCTCTACAACCGTTTGGGCCAGATTCGGAGTAATGATACTAAGTCGGCTCATTTTTCATTTAACCTCCCTTATAAAACTTGCTGAATTGTCATATGTAAAAGTAATTACGACAACATATTATACTATAAATATAATAAAAGCAATCATAGCTGACAAAAAAAAGTCAAAATCTTTTTGATTCTAATAAAAATTTAATGTTTTTAATATCCGCACGGCAAAAAATATAGTAATTTTGTTTCTCGGTTTCACAGATACCAATTGAATTTTTACTGTTTTTGCGAAAAACCGTAAACATCCCGTCTTATGTTAAAAATAACACACTAATGAAATAAAACTTTATCATTATACTGAAAATGACCGTGTATGATTCACGGTCATTTTCGTTGTTATGCTGTTTTCTCGTTATTTTCGTTATTTATTGAAATGGATTTTGTAAAAGCGCATTTTATTATTTCATTCACGGCAGAAACATAAATCACTTCTATATTATTTGAATCTATTGATGTATCGGCGTTTGCAGCCGGAACAAAAACCTTTTTCAGTCCGGCTTCAGCCGCAGCTTCAACTTTTGCCTCAACGGCTCCTACAGGCAGTATATTGCCGAAAATATCTATTTCCCCTGTCATCGCGCATGACAAATCACAGCTTTCGCCTTTGATTGCGGAATATAAAGCCATAAAAACCGCGCATCCGGCTGACGGCCCGTCTACAGGCATTCCTCCCGGAAAATTAACATGTATGTCAAGCTTATCCGTACTTATGCCAAGGTACTTTAACGCGCTTAACGCATTTTTTACCGACGCAGACGCCGTGCTTTGCCTTTTGCGTATAACTCCGCCGTTTTTATATTCTTCCTGTTCAATTATTCCAGTCACATCAAGGCTTCCTGTGCCCTCGTATGCCGAAGCCTCTATCTTCAAAAGCATTCCGCTTCCGTCGTTTGTTACGCCTATTCCGTTTACAACTCCCGCATGATCTGATGTAACGGGCGTATTTTTCGGCAAAGGCTGATACCGTCCGCTTTTCATCACCCAGTTTATATCTTCAAGGGTTATTTTATCTCTTTTTTCAAGCATGGCCATTGATGCTGCTGTCTGTACAATGTTTACGGTATCACGCCCGTTTTGCGAAAAATCCGTTATCCTTTCAACCGCTTCCTGCTCATACTCCATTCCTGTGTTTTTGGCTGCGTTTATGGCAATAGTCCGTATGTCGCGTCCCTTAAGGCCGTCAAAAAATATCTCGCAGCACCGGCTTCTTATCGCCTGCGGAATATCCTGAGGGCTTCTTGTTGTTGCGCCTATAAGCCGAAAATCCGCCGGAAATCCGTTTTTAAACACATCATGTATATATTCCGGTATCATTTTGTTGTCACTGCTGTAATACGCGCTTTGAAGATACACCTTCCTGTCCTCAAGCACTTTAAGAAGTTTATTCATCTGTACCGGGTTAAGCTCGCCTATTTCGTCTATAAACAGCACTCCGCCGTGGGCTTTTGTAACAGCGCCTTCTTTTGGCTGTGGTATCCCCGCCTGGCCATAGGCGCCTGCTCCCTGATATATGGGATCATGCACCGAACCTATAAGCGGATCGGCTATGCTTCTTTCATCAAACCTAAGCGTAGTAGCGTCAACCTCAATAAATTTTGCGTCTTTCATAAAAGGCGAGAGCGGATTCTTCTTTGCCTCCTCAAGAACTATCCTTGCTGCGGCTGTTTTCCCAACTCCTGCCGGGCCATAGATTATCACATGCTGCGGGTTTTTGCCGCAGAAAACGGCCCTCAGGGCTTTTATCCCGTTCTCCTGGCCGATTATCTCGCTCATCTGTGCAGGTCTTGTTTTTTCGCTCAACGGTCTTGACAGCGATACCTTGCGCATTTCTTCAAGCCTGTGGCTTTCGTTTTGACAATCCAAAGGCGCGTATGTGTTAACGTTTCTAACGGTTCTTCCGCCGTCAAAATAACTTACCATAAAAGCTATCATAAACACTATCTGCATTACAACCAGCATTATAATAAGCATGTCCATATAAAAACAACTCCCTTCAGTGTTATTATCCACCATGAAGGGAGTTTTATTCATTTATGCCGCGTCTTATTTTTACACAAGGCTTGCGTTTATGCTTTTTCCTTTTGACTTTTTCTCAATAGGCTTTCTGTTCTCGTTTTTCGTATATTCCGCCGGGCCTGTGCCTCTTACGCACTCCGGTGTGATAACGCATTTTTCGATAGTCATATCGCTTGGCGCGTCATACATTATCTGGTTTATAAAGCCTTCCACAATGGCTCTCAAGCCTCTCGCGCCTGTGCCGCGTTCTATGGCAAGGTTTGCTATTTCGTCTATGGCTTCTTTCTTAAACTCAAGCACTATGTTGTCAAGTTCAAACAAATACTGATATTGTTTGATTATAGCATTTTTAGGCTCTGTAAGTATCCTTACAAGATCCTCTTTTTTAAGGCTTTCAAGCGAGCACACAACGGGAAGTCTGCCTACAAATTCAGCTATCAGGCCGTATTTTATAAGATCCTGAGGCTGCACCTTCTGCAAAAGCAGATCGTCGCTGAAATCATGCTTGCTCTGAACCTTTGCTCCAAAGCCGATCACCTTTTCACCCATGCGGTTTTCTATTATCTTTTCAAGCCCGCCAAAGGCTCCGCCGCATATAAAAAGTATGTTTGTGGTGTCGATTTGTATAAGCTCCTGGTGCGGATGTTTTCTGCCGCCCTGAGGAGGTACGGAAGCCATAGTGCCCTCCAGTATCTTCAAAAGCGCCTGCTGAACGCCTTCGCCGCTAACGTCCCTTGTTATTGAAACGTTTTCGCTTTTCTTTGTTATCTTGTCTATCTCGTCTATATATACAATGCCTCTTTCGGCTTTTTCTATATCATAGTCCGCTGCCTGTATAAGCTTAAGCAGGATGTTTTCAACATCCTCGCCTACATATCCGGCTTCGGTAAGCGTTGTCGCGTCCGCAATGGCAAAAGGCACATCCAAAAGTCTTGCAAGAGTCTGCGCAAGAAGCGTCTTTCCAACTCCTGTAGGGCCAAGGATAAGTATGTTGCTTTTTTGAAGCTCCACATCATCTTTGTGGTGGCCGCTCAAAACCCTTTTGTAGTGGTTGTATACAGCTACCGAAAGCACTCTTTTGGCATTTTCCTGTCCAATAACATAGTCGTCAAGTATAGTCTTGATTTCCTTTGGCTTTGGCAGTTTTCCGCCGTTATCGAGCATCATTCCGCCTTCTTCTTCGCCTACTATGTCGTTGCAAAGCTCGACGCATTCATCGCAGATATAAACATCTGGCCCGGCTATAAGCTTTTTTACCTGATCCTGTGTCTTTCCGCAAAACGAACATTTAAGCTGGTGTTTGTCATCTGTTTTTGATGCCATATTATTCATCTCCATTATACGGGCTTTGTGATAACAGCATCGATAAGACCGTATTCTTTAGCTTCCGGTGCCGACATAAAGTTATCCCTGTCCGTATCTCTTTCTATCTGCTCAAATGTTTTGCCTGTGTTTGCGGCAAGTATTTCATTAAGACGTTTCTTTGTTTTCAGTATATTTTCGGCGGCAATGCTGATTTCGGTTGCCTGGCCTCTCGCTCCGCCTGACGGCTGATGTATCATTATTTCCGAGTTTGGAAGCGCGTATCTTTTTCCCTTTGCGCCTCCGGCAAGCAAAAAAGCGCCCATGCTTGCAGCCATGCCTATGCATATTGTTGAAACGTCCGGCTTTATATACTGCATCGTGTCATAAATAGCCATTCCGGCCGTTACCGAACCGCCAGGGCTGTTTATGTAAAGATTTATATCCTTGTCCGGATCTTCGGCCGCAAGAAACAACAGCTGCGCCACTACAAGAGATGACGTAACATCGTTAACTTCTTCGCCGAGAAATATGATTCTGTCTTTAAGCAGTCTTGAAAAAATATCGTAAGATCTTTCGCCTCTGCTGCTTTGTTCTATTACGTATGGTACAAGACTCATGCTTTATTCCTCCCTGTGTATCGGGGACTTATTTCTTTTCCACCTCAACGGCCGAGTCCTCGATGAGCTTTTGTGCCTTCTTTATAAGAAGGTCAACTTCAACGCTCTTTCTGTCCTCCTCGCCGAATATCTGGAGCGCTTTTTCTTTTTCAACTCCATAACCTTCTGCGATCTTAACTATCTGTTCGTCTACTTCTTCCTTGGTTACGCTCATGCCTTCTTCTTTTGCTATCTGCTCAAGAACAAGTCTGCCCTTAACGCTCTTTACGGCCGGCTCGTGGAACGTGTTTCTAAGTCCGTCGCGTGTTGTGCCGAGATACTTGCAGTAATCATCAAGGGATAATCCCTGTGAAGAAATATTGTTTTCAAAATCGGCGATCATGCCGTCTATTCTGTTTTCGTACATAGCTTCCGGAACATCCATTGAAGCCTTTTCAATAACGGCGTCCATAACCTTGTCGGCCTTGATTTTTTCGGCTTTTCCTTCGGCAACAGTTTTCAGTTTTTCCTCAACACTCTTTTTATATTCATCAAATGTATCAAATTCGGAAACATCCTGTGCAAAATCATCGTTAAGCTCCGGAAGCTCTTTAAGTCTTACGGCTTTAAGCTCAACGGCAAATACCGCCGGCTTTCCGGCAAGTTCCTTTGCACCGTAGTTTTCCGGGAACGTGACATTTACGTCAAACTTGTCGCCTATATTGTGTCCGGCAATCTGATCCTCAAAGCCCTCGATAAATGTGTGTGAGCCTAAAACAAGGTCGTAGTTGTCGCTTTTTCCGCCGTCGAATCTTTCGCCGTTTACCGAACCGTCAAAGCTTATGTTTACGGAATCGCCTTCCTGGGCAGGTCTGTCAGTAACCTCAATAAGTCTTGACTGCTGATCCTGAACCTTCTTTATCTCGGCGTCTACTTCCTCAGGCTTTACTGAAACCTCGGTCTTTTCAACCTCAATGCCCTTGTACTGGCCAAGCTTAACCTCAGGTTTTACCGTTACCTCAACTTCAAACTTTATGCCTTCTTTTTTATCTATTAAAGGCGCGTCAATAACAGGTCTTGCAACAACGTCAAGACCAAGTTCCTTTACGGCTGCCGGATATTCTGTGTTGAGAACGAAGTTTACCGCGTCGTCATAAAACACCTGCGGGCCGTATTCTGTTTCTATAAGCTTTCTCGGAGCTTTGCCTGCTCTGAAGCCCGGAAGAGAAATTTTGCCTCTGTTCTTTTTGTAGGAATATTCCATTCCTTCTTCAAGCTTGTCCGGACCCACTTCAAAAGTAAATTTTACAGTATTATTTTCTTTGCTTACCAATTTGGCGTTCATAGTTAATTGTATCCTCCTTAAAATTCTATCCGGCTGTAGATTTTTATATCATAAAATACTGTCCAATAAAGTTCTGTCTAATGCCTAAAAACCAGCCGACTGCACAGCTAAAGCACATTATAGCATATATACATTATAAAATCCAGAAAAAATTAACTATATTATAATATTTCTATCACTGTTCCTGTTATTTCAGCTTCGGCCGAACGCTCGATAAAATCAAGCACATTGTCGATAATGCTGTTTGCATGGCGTGAATCGTTTGTGACGCATGCAAAACCCAAAACTATTGTTTTGTGCATGTCCTGACAGTCAACCTCGGCCACCGATATGTTGAAGGTATGCCTCAGCTTATCCTCAATGCTTTTTACTATCATTCTTTTTTCCTTAAGCGACTCAACCCACGGCGCCTCAAGAGTAACGGTGCAGGTTCCGATTATCACTTTGCCTCAGCCCCTATTTTTTTTCTGATATACGCTCCGCATACATTAAACCATTTTTGCGGAAACGCGCTTCCGGTAACTATTCCAAGAGCTATGGCAAAGGCTATCTTGAATGTCAGAACACCCATTGCCACTCCGTTTATAACGCTTCCGTTAAGAGCGTAATACGCCGTGTAATAAAGATTTGAGCCCGGTACAAGAGGGAATATGCCGGTAACGATAAAAATAGTTGCCGGTACCTTTTTTATTACGGAAAAAAGCCGTGCCATAACCGTCATTGAAAGCGCTGCAAAAAGCGTTGCCGCAACGGACGATGCGCCAAAGCCCGATGTCAAAAGATAAACCATATATCCGCTTGTCCCTGTTATTATGCACGGAAGATACTGTCCCTTAGGCACATAAAAAAGCACAGCAAAGGCCCATACGCCTATTATCGTGGCCACCGTTTTCCAGATCATATAACAACGCCTCCCATCCAGTTTATTACAACAAGCGCCGCGCCTACTCCTGAAGCAATACATACTGCGGTCATTATGGCTATCATAAGATGTATTATTCCCGAAACGTAGTTTGCGTTAAAAAGCTCTCGTATTGAGGTTGTAAAAACAACACCCGGAAAAAGCGATATTACAGATCCTATAACTATCATGTTGAACGACCCGTTAAGCCCGAACTTTACAGCGGCAGCCGAGCCTATTGTAACAAGTGCGCTTCCAAGTATACAGGAAAAGAAGTATGAAATTTTTTTGCCTGACGCAAACATCATGAAAAGCTGAAGCAGAACGCCCAAAACAGCGGCGGCGGCGCATTCTGTCATACTCGCCCCAAGTATGTAGCAAAAAGCGCCGCTTCCCATTCCGCAGGCAAAAGACATGAACGGCACGTTGTCTTTTTTAACATGAGTACATTCCTTAAGAAGCCGCATGGCCTCGTCCGCAGGACATTTGCTTTCGCATATAAGCCGCGATACAGCGTTTACCTTTATAATCATGTCAAGACGTACAACGGCGGGCGTTACGTCCCTTATGGCGCCATAGTTGTTGTTTGTAGCCTCGCCTATAGTTACGAATATGCCGTTTGAAATAACATATACCCTTCCGTCGGTAATGCCGTAGCTTTCAAGTATGCGGTATATGGTGTCGGTTACACGAAATATTTCCGCGCCGTTTTCAAGCAGCAGCTCGCCTGCGAATATGGCCGTGTTAAGTATTTTTTTGCTCTCCTCAGTTGATTCCACAAGCTTACCTCCACACTATTTTAATATATATACACACCTTTGTCCGTTTAAGAATTATGAATTTTTATTCTGCCAAAAGCCTGAGGTAAGTATATCACATCCGTTTAAAATTCCCAATATCAAGTTGACAGTGTGAAAAAATAATGTATAATAGTTTTAAAAAGAACTGTTTTTATTAAAACTATTTGGAGATGATCGGTATGTCCGGAAAAAATACTGAAATTTTAAAATGTATGCGTGAAGTAGTAAAGCTTCACGAAGCCATATGCAAAAAAACATGCCTGGAACATAACCTTTCCCAGACGGAGCTTGATGTAATGGCATTCCTGCACAACAATCCGGATTTTGATACGGCAAGGGACATTGTTGAGCTTCGTATGCTGCCAAAGGGAAATGTATCCACATCCGTCGAAGCACTGGTGGAAAAAGGGCTTCTTATTCGCTTACAGGATAAAGCTGACAGACGGCTTACACACCTTTTTGCCTCGCCAAAAGCAGCTGCGCTTAACAGAGATATAGAAAAAAACAACGCGGAATTTGAAAACAGTCTGTTTTCAGGTTTTACCGAAAAAGAACTTGAGCTTTATTTTTCCCTAAGCCGTCAGTTATCAGAAAACGTAACCCGCAGTCTTAAAAGAAGGCTTGAAAATGAATGATGACAACCATTTTTTAAAAACAGCTCCTGTAGCCGTACTTATACGCCGGCTTTCGCTTCCTGTAATCATTTCGCAGCTTATAAACATGCTTTACAACATAGTAGACCGCATATATATCGGCCACATACCGGTAAACGGCGCTCTTGCCCTTACCGGAGTCGGCGTATGTATGCCGGTAATACTTATAGTGTCGGCATTTGCCTTTCTTACAGGCGCCGGAGGCGCGCCCCGTGCATCCATATTTATGGGAAAAGGCGATTTGCCCGCCGCAGAAAAAACACTGGGCGAATGTTTTCTTTTGCAGCTTATAACGTCGCTTCCGCTTACATGTGTACTGATTTTATTTAACAGACAGTTTCTGCTTCTTTTCGGTGCAAGTCAGAACACCATCGGCTACGCATGTGACTACATGAACATATATGCCACAGGCACGGTTTTTGTTCAGCTTACCCTTGGAATGAACGCCTTTATCACATCTCAGGGCTTCGCCAAAACCAGCATGATTTCAGTTCTTATTGGCGCGCTGATAAACATTGTGCTCGACCCCGTATTTATATTCGCGCTTGGCCTTGGCGTAAAGGGTGCCGCCCTTGCAACAGTAATTTCACAGGCCGCTTCCTGCTTTTGGATAATTCTTTTCCTGTGTGGAAAAAAGACCGTACTTAAAATACGCAGAAAAAATCTTCGTCTTTCGCCTCCTGTAATACTTCCCTGCGTTGCGCTTGGCTTTGCAACTTTTGTTATGCAGTCAAGCGAAAGCGTTATAGCCGTATGCTTTAATTCATCCCTTCTAAAATACGGCGGAGATATTGCCGTAGGAGCCATGACCATACTTACAAGCGTCATGCAGTTTGCGATGCTCCCTCTGCAGGGGCTCGGCCAGGGCGCACAGCCTGTTATAAGCTACAATTACGGCGCGAAAGACAGTAAAAGAGTAAGCGAGGCCTTCAGGCTGCTTTTAAAGTCAAGTCTTGTTTATTCAGTTTTTTTATGGGCGCTTATAATGCTTTTTCCCGGAATTTTTGCCTCTGTTTTTACTTCTGAGGCCGAACTTATAGCCTTTACACGCCACGCCCTGAGAATATATTCCGCCGCAATAGGTCTTTTTGGCATACAGATTGCCTGCCAGATGACCTTTGCCGCCCTCGGAAACGCAAAATCGTCTGTAATTGTAGCCGTTGTGCGTAAGTTTGTACTGCTCATCCCTCTTATATACATTCTTCCGCGGATATTCCAAAATCAGACTTTTGCCGTATATCTTGCCGAACCTGTGGCCGATACGGCAGCCATAATTTTCACATCCGTTCTCTTTTCACATGAATTTCGCAGGGCACTTAACAGTATAAGCTGAAAAAAGTCTGTATTTTTTTCTGTTCACAGCCGAACAAAGTGTTGAATTTGTCTGAGATATTGTTATAATGAAAGAGATTTTTCAATTCTGTTTTTCGGAGGGTCAAAAAAATGATCATGGTAGTGGATGTAGGCAACCTCAATATCGCCATTGGCGTGTACAATGGTTATGAGCTTGCCGCAAGCTGGAAATTAGCCACAAACCCACAGCTTGCCTCAGACGAAATAGGCTCAACCATTTATAAATTTCTTGAGTTTGATAATATCGAACACAACGATCTTGAGCAGATAATAATTTCTTCGGTTGTACCGAACATTATGTATTCCCTTACCCACGGGCTTAGGAAATATTTCGGCATAAACCCTATGATAGTCAAGCACAACATGAATACCGGCATAACGATAAACATGATAAATCCAAAGGAGCTTGGCGCAAACCGCATTGTGAACATGGCTTCAGCCTACCACTTTTACGGCGGCAAGTGTCCTGTAATGGTTATCGACTATTCCACGGCAACCACTTTTGATGTTGTGGATGAAAAAGGCGTATTTATAACCGGCATCACTTCTCCGGGAATAAACGTCTGCGCTGAAGCGCTTTATTCACGTGCGGCGCAGCTTCCAAAAATCGAGATAAAGCATCCTTCGAGCATATACTGCCGAAACATGGTTGAATGTATACAGGCCGGGCTTTATTACGGTCAGCTCGGCGGCACGCGCTATATAATAAACCGAATACAAAAAGAGCTTGGCGTGCCTGAAATAAAGGTTGTGGCAACCGGCGGCATGGCGCGGGTAATATCCGACAAAAACAATATTTTCGATATATGCGACCCGTACCTTTCCTTCAAGGGCTTAAGACTTATTTACGATATGAATTTTAGAGACGCTTATCTGTGGGAGGAAGAATAAATGCTTCTTGTAATAGATGTAGGAAATACAAACGTGGTGCTTGGGCTTTACAAAAACGGCGTTCTTTCGGGCACATGGCGTATGGCTACCCGCGACGACAAGACCTCCGACGAAACAGGCATATCCATATATTCTTTTCTTAAGGCTGAAAACACCGACATAAAGGATATTACAGCCGTAATAATAGCTTCAGTTGTTCCAAACGTAATGTACTCCCTTACCCACGGCATAAAAAAGTATATCGGCATAGACCCGATAATTGTAAATGCCGGTATGGATTTTGGCATAAAGATAATACGTGATAATCCGCGTGAATGCGGAACCGACAGAGTTGTAGACATTATAGCCGCAAAGGAAAAATACGGCACCCCGGCAATCGTAATCGACTATGGCACGGCAAACACCTTTGACGTTGTAAACGAAAAAGACGAGTTTATTACCGGCTTTATCACCGCCGGCATAAAAATTTGCGCGGACGAGCTTTACAAAAAGGCTGCCCAGATACCAAAGGTCGAGCTTATTTCTCCCGAAACGCTTATTACAAAAACCACTGTTGAATCCCTTCAGGCAGGAATCGTTGCCGGCAAAATAGGTGAAACGATAGAAATAATAGATACTCTGAAAAAAGAGCTTGACATTCCAAACGCAAAGGTTGTGGCGACAGGCGGCCTTGCAAACATAATCGATCCTGACTGCGAGATATTTGACATATATGACCCTTATTTAACTCTTGAGGGACTGAACATAATTTACGAAAAATATTTCAAACACTGAAAGAAAGGGATTTATACCATATGGCGGAAGAAAACAAAGACCATATCCTCGATTTGGCATTGCAGATGGGAAGTCTTATGCTTGAAAACGGGGCCGAGACCCAGCGTGTGCAATGGACAATGGAAATGATGCTTTCACGCGGCGACCTTTTCGCACAGTCGTATGTTATCCATACAGGGGTTTTTGTAGGCGTGCACGACTCGTCTTTTGTATCAGCCACACGCTTCGCCCGTATAACCGAAAGACGTGTAAATCTTGAAAAAATAATACTGCTAAACGACATTGCCCGCAGATTCAACAACAATGAACTTGACATTGAAAGCTGTTCGCACGAGCTTGAAAGAGTAAGTGCCATAACTGATTTCAAGCCTCATGTGCAGCTGATCTGCTACGGCCTTGTGTCAATGACGTTTACAGTTCTTTTTGGAGGCAAACCCTACGACGGCTTTGCGTCGTTTATTACAGGAATAATCCTTGGCATAGTGATGCTCATGCTTTCAAGAGTAAGAACCTCCGCCTTTCTCGCAAACGTAGTAGGCGGAAGCGTACTTACTCTTTCAGCCATCGCTTTGGTTAAAGCAGGAATAGGCGTAAGCTATATTAAAATAATAATAGGCGCTCTCATGCCTCTTGTGCCGGGGTTTGCCATAACAAGTGCCGCGCGTGATATGGTTTTCGGCGATCTTTTATCCGGTATGTCACGAGCAGGCGAAGCTGTTTTTATGTCAGGCGCCATTACGGTAGGCGTTCTTATAATTTTACATGTATTTACTTCGGTTTTATAAGGCAGGTTTTTATATGACATTTTTTCATTTTGTGCGTGATTTTATACTTTCCGCTATTGCATCAGCTGCCTTTGCAGTGCTTTTTAACGCTCCGCGGCGTGAAATAATCTATACCGCGTTTGCGGGAGGCATAGGCTGGATTCTATACATAGGCTTTTTCAGGGTGTTTGAGATGGAAATGTTCGGAGCATTCATAGGTTCTGTAATTGTCGCCTATATTTCACGTGTGCTTTCCTACAGAAGGCTTGTGCCAAGCACAATATATCTTGCGCCGGCTCTTATTCCGCTTGTTCCGGGAACTGAGATGTACTACATAGCGGACGGACTGCTGCGAAATGATATGTATTACACCTTCGCCCATACCGTAAGGGCAATAAAGTTTGCCGGAGCCATAGCTATAGCAATACTTATAGTTTATTCAATACCAAGCAGGTATTTTTACATGTTCAAAAAACGAAACTGATGCTTTTTTATCAGTCATTTAAAAAGCGCACATTCCCTGCCGAATGTATACACGGCATCGAAAGTGCGCTTTTTAATTTCTTAAAGGCATAGAAAAACCGGCTATGCGAAAAGGCTGCCTCTGCTTTGCAAATTCACCGAAGCGGCATCAGTGGCTGCGGTATCTTCTCTTTTGTTTTTAAAACTCATAAAACCAAAACAACACATTATCTTCCATCAATTATAAGATCGGCAAGCGTTTTAAAAAGTTGCTCCGGCTCAAACGGCTTTGCAAGATGCGCATTCATTCCGCAGGCTAATGACTCGCGTATATCCTCGTCGTACGCATTTGCCGTTATTGCTATAATCGGAACGGAATCAGCGTCGGCACGATTCATTTTTCGTATGGCTTTTGCCGCTTCAAGCCCCGTCATAACGGGCATACGTATATCCATAAGTATTGCATCATAAAAGCCCTCTGATGAAGCGGCAAACATTTCAATTCCTTTTTTGCCGTTTTCAGCCGTATCACAAAGCACTGCATGTGAAGAAAGAAGCCTTGATGCAATTTCCCTGTTTAGAGCATTGTCCTCGCATATCAAAATCCGTTTTCCGTTAAGCTTCGCATAAACATTTTTTACGTCTTGCGCGGTCTTTTCCTGCCGGGTATACTGCGTACCTACAGGAAAATCAAGCATAACCGTAAATTCGGTTCCATTCCCTATACTGCTTTTTACGCTTACCTTTCCATTCATAAGAGATACAAGCCGGTTTACTATCGCAAGCCCAAGGCCGGTTCCCGCAGTATCGTTTGAGTATACGTTTTCCTCCTGTGAAAACGGTTCAAATATTTTCTTCAAAAATTCCTGGCTCATTCCGCAGCCGTGGTCTGCTACGTAAGACACTATTTTCGCATTTTTCCCGTCATCACAGGTTTCGCGAACGCCCCAGCATACAACAGTGCCTTTGTCCGAAAATTTTATGGCATTGCTCAAAAGATTGGAAAATATCTGCTTTGTGCGAAGCTGGTCAAAAACAAGGAATCTGTGGATATTAGTGTCAAACTCGGTTCTAAGCTCTATTCCTTTTAGACTTGCCTCGCCCGAAAAAATATTTACCGTATCTTCAAGCATTTTGACAAAATCGGCATTTTGAGTATGCAGTTCAACCTTTCCGCTCTCTATTTTCGCCATATCCAAAACATCGTTTATTATGCCAAGCAGGTAGCGGCCCGATGTTTCAATTTTGCTTAAATTTTCTTTAACCTGCGGCTCAAGGCCGGGGCTTTCCATTGAAATTGAGGTAAAACCTAAAATCGCGTTAAGCGGGGTACGGATGTCATGGCTCATGCGTGATAAAAACTCTGTCTTTGCCGCATTTGCCTTTTTTTCGCTTTGCACGCTTATCTTAAGCCTGCGATTCATACTGTTGAGCCACAAAATGTCAACAACAAGCATTGCCGCAAGAAGCACGGTCACAAGCAGCGTAAGCTCATTGCCATATATCTGATGATCAAACGAAGCAAGCGGAACACAGCTTATACTGTACCATTTTTCGTTTGGCAGCCTGGCATATACAAAAACGCACTTTTCGCCTGAGCTGTTTTTATATGTAAGTGTTCCTTTTTCGCAGCTAAGTACGTTTTTTGATACGGCGTTCATTTCATCAAGTGACAGATTATTGAATACATACAGATATTTGAAGAAGTTTTCTGATTTGAAATCCGGATTGCCTATTATATAATTTCCGTTTTCATCAGTAAGCACAGCCGAAAGCCCGTCAAAATTTCCGTTCTGACGTATCTTTTCCATCATGTCCTGCGACCGTGATACATACATAAGTGTACGGTATTCATAAGTGTCTGCGTTTCGCACCTTAACATAGGTATAAAACGCAAAACATTTGTAAGCCGTGTGTGCGTCAGTAAACTCCGGCGAATAGGCGGTGATGCCTGCATTTTCGGCTCCCGCTTTTTTAAATAATTCTTTAAGCCCGCTGTAGCTGCGGTCGGAATATTTAACCTCCGCTTCTTTCCCGTCGCTTAAAACCGCGTAGCCTGAAAAGTCCGTTCCTATAAGTTCAAAGCTTTCCCGCGGATTACTGCTCATGTAATGCAGGTATTCAAGAGCCTCCTGTGTATCCATGTTGTTGGCCTCTATATACCGGGCAATGTCGCTTGTCTTTTGGCTGTGATAAGAAAACATGGCCTGCGCCACTGTGGCAGAGGAATTATTTAAGTTTTCAATGCTGCTTATATTCTGGCTGTAAAGCTTTTCATGATATCTGTAGCCGTAATTAATGAAAAGCTCCGCTATAAGCAATATGCATATGAGGTTTACAATAATCAGCAAAACGTTGCTTTTTTTGCCAAATAGTCCCTCTTTCATTTTCATACACCACCGTTCATTTCTTTTGGAAACGAGCTTCAAAATTTTCCATATAATGCTCAAACGGATACATGCTGTATGTTCCGTTACCGTTATCAATCATATATTTCGGATTGTTCGATTTTGAAATTTCAATAATGGTTTCGTTAATAACCGAGTAAAAAGCATAGTCAAAGGTAACTTTTCCAAGCTGTGAAATATGGTCGTCCGAAATCTTGAATTTTCCCTTTATCTGCTCAAACGCATCCGACGTATTTGGCGTAATATTATCGTTTTGCGCAAAAGCCTTGTTGTTTTGAGGTGTAAAAAGAAAATTCATGTATTTCAACGCCAGGTCGATGTGCTTTGAATTTTTGTTTACCGCAATTCCGTCTGACGGCGACATGTATGCATACCCGCCGTCGTCGCCAGTAGGCGCAAGAATAAACTCATAGTCGATACCGCTGTGGTAGTCGTCCTTAAGCTTTGAAATTGTATTGTCCATAGACATAGGCCCCGGCATAAAAGCCACAACGCCTGTATCGTCCGTTTTTTTATAATTTCCGTCTGTTCCGGTAATATTGAGAAAAGCTCTTGCCGAAACATCGATTCCGCCGTCAGTAAAAAAGCCGTATTTATTTTCAACAGCTTTATAATTATAATAATCCTTTGCAACAATGTCGTATACAAACTGCATCGGCTCACGGAAAAATTCGCTTATTCCGGCTTCACGGCTGTTTATTCTTGCATATATCTTGGAATAATCCGCCGAATTTGCTATCATATTGCAGATATACGGGTACATAAGCCACTGGCCGAAGCTTCCCGGGTTACCCTGAAAAGGCGTATATCCGGCCTGTTTTAGCTTTTCACATGCGTTAAGAAGCTGGGTGCGGTTTTCAGGCACAGCTATGCCAAGGCTTGAAAGCAGTGTCTTGTTTACGTAAAGCCCGCGTATTTCAGCGCCAAAAGGCACGGCGTAAATCTGCGCAGCAGCGGTTTTATCAGTGTCCATGTAAGTGAAATTTTGTATGAGCCCTTCAAATGTACCCGACAAATCAAGCTTATCCTTTTGCGAAAAAAGCTCCAGAGCATATGGTTTGAGAGGCGATTTTGACTGAAGATTTGTTGTAACAAAAAGGTCTATGCCGCTGTCGCTTTGCGCAAGCCTTTTTTCAAGAGAATCGTAGTAGTTTTGAACATATTCATACTCCACCCTGCAGTTTGGATTTGCCTTTGTAAAATCCGCCGACAATGCTTCTATGGCGGAAGACTCCTCCCACGGGCCGGCTATTGTTATAACCGTTTGCTCTTTGTCGGATGAAGCCGCGGGTTTTTTCTGTGCATCCTGTGCACAGCCGCATAAAAGACCCGGTATAAGTATGGCAGATATAACCGTCGATATAATTTTTTTCAGCGTAGTTTTATCCCCCTTTCGGCCTATGCAAAGCATAATACATGCCCCTGACGTTATATAATACATCTATTATATTATTTATTATAACATTATCACAGCACATAACAACAATTTTTTTTACTGCATTATATTGTTTTTTACAAAATGTCAACATTTACGTATCCCCTACCGAAAAAAATTTCATTGGCACTTTCCGTAACTAAGTTTTATGCTGCCTACTCTATTATGTTTTTTTATGTTATAATGTTTTGAAAGTAAGCGGAGATACCTCAGGGACTGAAGTCCCTTTGGTACATTTGCTACGCAAATGCGTCTTTTAGCATATACGCACGCAGACCGGTCTGCGTGCGTATATGCTAAAATTCATTTTTTCTTCGCTTTTATGTTATAATGTTTTGAAAGTAAAATTAATTTACTAAAGTGATTATTATCCGGCGGTATATTTGCTTAGCGGCAGAGGAGGAATAAAAATATGAAAAAGCATTCGGTTTTAGTATTTTCTTTAATGTTTTTGTTTCTTTTAAGCGGCTGTTTTGCTCCGCAGCCAAACGGCACAAGACATTCGCACACCAATACTGATGCCGCAAAAACAATTAAATCAAAGGACATTACAAGCTTTACATGTGTTTTTAATACCGGCACCGTTTATGACTATCCCGGAAATTTCACCAACTGCACATTCACAATGAAAAAAACAGATGACGGCTGTGTCTGCACGGCAAAAGGCTATTCGAAAAAAAATTCCTTTGATGTGGAATTCAATGCTTCAAACGAAGCTTTAACCGAGCTTCAAAAAATAATAGACGACAAAAATGTTGTTTCCTGCAACGGAATCCACAACAATACCAACGGGGTTGAAATGTACGGCGGTTCCGTTTATGTTGAATACTCCTCCGGAGAAAATATCGAGGCATCGGACAATACCTCGATACCGTTTTATGATGCCGTTGAACCGATAGGAGATTTATTTGAAAAATACGCAAATAAAGCCGGAATATCACTTATAAAACCTTCCGAAGAGTAATCTTGCAAGGCTTTTTAACTTCCGGCATATGATGTGCAGTTTTTTCTCGGTTACAATTTTTCATTCATTTAAGCAAGAGATAAGCTGCAAAGCATACGCATCGGTATATTGCGATTACGGGCGTATGTCAGAATCCGGCTTCATAATATTTTCGGAAAAACTCTTGCATAGGATAGTATTATATAGTATAATATTTTTAAACGGAGGCGATTTACAATTAATTCAGAAGGCGGATTTTTAATTACAAACATTAAACAAGTCAACGACCGTATATTCAACAAAATTCTCGCCCAAAAAAACATAGATGCCTTTAACGGCGCACAGGGACGAATTTTGTATGTACTATGGCAAAAAGACGGTGTTTCCCAGCGTGAGCTGGCTGACGCGGCATCCCTTGCCGCAACAACTCTTACCAGCATGATAGACCGTATGGAAGCTTCCGGCCTGCTTGAAAAAGTACCTGCGCCGGGCGACCGCAGAAAAACACTGCTTTACCTTACAAAAAAGGCACATGAGCTGCGGAAGGACTTTAACGATGTTTCAAATCAGATGAATACTGTTTTTTACAAGAATTTCAGTGAAGCTGAAATTAAAAGTTTTGAAGCCTGTCTAAGGCGTGTTCTTGAAAATCTGAAAGAAAGTGAATAGCCAACCATTTGCAAAACCTAAGTACGTCCGGCGGTACTTTTACTGTACTGACACGGATAAGCGCCGATTGAAAAAAATCTTAAATAATGCGGCATACAATACCGTTATAATCAACTATTTTTGCTTAAATGAATCGGCTTGGGTATAAAAATCAGCGGTCATATAATCCGCAAAAAAGGAGATTTCCGAAATGACAAAAGAAATTATCAATTATGTAACCGAAAAGACCCGCAACCTCATGGCTGCTTATTCCTGCTGTCCTGAAGCCAAAGCTGCTGCACAGGCATGGCTTGATTCAGTTGGAACCGAAAAAGAGCAGTCCGAAACAAAAAAATATCTTGCTGAACTGGCGGAAGATGTTACACCTATCGACAGCCTGATTGCTCTTGCTTCCTCAAAGGAAGGCATCGCCTATTTTGGCGAGGAAACCGCCAAAAACCTGCTCGCCCATGCACAGCAGATCAAGGCAAACGGCGCCAAATTCTGCGATTGTCCGGCCTGCACTGCGGCTCTGGCAATACTTGAAAAAAAATCAGAGCTGTTGTAAAACATATTGCTTCGGCAAAATTCCGCCCATATGTATGTACCGACGCACGCTTATACAAACATCTCTACTGCCGCTTATCAGCGGCTTTTATTTTGCCTTGTTTTACTTTTCAAACATCAGCATGTTAATAAGTATTGCAAAAAAGCATAGGAGCATGACACGCATTTCATTTTAAGTTGAACTTTCACCAAAATGTGCCTTTATTTATTTAAAACAATAAGATATAATGAATAAATAATTTGACCGCCATACGGCCATAAAAATCATTCTTCAAACGACATTTTTAAGGAGCTTAAAAAAATGGATAAAATTGACGTATTGATTCCATGCTGTAACAAAGCACAGACCATTGGTAAAGTTTGCGCTGATTTTAAAAAGTATTTGCCCGAATCAACAATTTATGTAATGAAGCGTTTTCAAGCGTCGATTATTTGCGGCTTCCATGCCGCCGTGTCTTTGCCTTCGTTTTTTTCCAAAATGATACCTGCCTCAGCCATGCAGAAAGAACGCATGGGATTTGAATTCAGGTTCGCACTGCTTGAAACAGTCGGCCACGGCAAACCGGAGGCATATGATGTTGATTGATAAAATTGTAAATCTGTACAACAGAAAGCTTCAAAAAGACAAAATACTTAAAGAAACAGCACTATGGGCAGTTGCGGCTTTCGTTGTTTCCTGCGTGCTCTCCGTTTTTCTATATGCGAAAGGATTTGAAACGCATCCGATTGAACACGTTTTTTATTACTTTTTTATTTTGTTTATCGTTTTTTGTGTTCTAAACCCATTTTCATCTTTATATTTACTCAGGTTTGACAAAACCAGATTTTCATTTGTCGCCACTACGGTCGTAATAATCGGCGTATGTGTGCTGTGCACGCTTCCAATGGGGCTTAACCCTGTATGGAACGGCGAAAAGCCTGGACATAGAAATCAGTACGAGGAACTGGCAAGTGCGCTCCTTGAGGGACATCTTGACGTCCATCGTGATGCGGATGTGTCGGCTCTGACTGCCATGGAAAATCCTTATGACATAAATGCCCGCAAAGCCGCCAAAGTTTCATATTATTGGGATCATGCTTTTTATAAGGGGCACTACTACGTTTATTTCGGCGTTGTTCCGGCAGTAATTGTATTCGCACCATATAAAGCGCTGACCGGTACAGATCTCATCACTTGGAAAGGTACAGCTTTGTTTGCAATATTTACAGTACTGGCCATTTTTATGCTCGGACGCCAGATTATCAGAAAGATGAAGGCTTCCGTGCCTCTGCTGATATACCTTACCCTGTGCTCCTGCATATCAATTTCCTCGCTGTGGTATGCAGTAAAATATCCGGCTATGTACTGCACGGCTATCGTATCAGGCATATGTTTTGCAATATGGTCGTTTTATTTGTTTTTTAAAACGCTTTTTGTAGACGATTCTCCTTCTATTTTGAAAATTACCCTTGGAGCATTGTGCGGCGCATTGGTTTTCGGTTGCCGGCCTCCGATCGGTTTAACTGAAATTGCCTTACTGCCACTGATTTACGCCTATGTAAAGCGCAGCGTTGCTAAAAACAACAAGGCCGAGTTAAAAAAACTTGCACGTCAGGCGGCGGCATTTATCCTTCCTTATGTAATTATCGCCTGTCTGCTTATGGCATACAACTATGCACGTTTTGAAAATCCTTTTGAGTTTGGCCAAAGCTACCAACTGACTGTAACAGACCAAACCTCCTATGCAAAAGGATTACTCGACAGACTTTCTCTTGCTGACTGGATTAACTATGCCGGAACTTATTTCCTTACATTCATACCTATCGACGGTCCTTTCCCTTGGGTCACGCAAAAAAGCGGCTTGCTTCTTGTGATGCCTGTTTTTCTGCTGGCTTTTCAACGCTGGGCCCTCAAAGACAAATACAAAACTCTGCGGTGGTTTCATATAATGCTGCTTGTAGGTATCGCTTTGTTGATTGAAGCTCAGGTTCTCAATGCACCAAACGCAGGCGTTCGCTATCGAATGGATTTTTCTTTTTTGCTTGGCATAGCGGTTTTGTTTAAGGTCTTCTGTGAATATCAGGATGTGCCGGATGCAGGTACTCCACACAAAACCTACAGCCTGTGGATAGTGTACTTGTGTTTTTTCACAATGTTTGTCGCATTTTTATTGTTCTTCGCAAAAGGCGATTCATCTCTGGTAGAATCAAACGTCAACAGAGCAAACCGACTGATTTATTTTTTTACACTTAACAAAATGTTTTAGTACAGTAACAATATTTTGATTATGTGAGAATTTTCGAAAAAAAGAAAATAAACAGATAAAAATATGAAAAAATCCGGAAATCATATGTTATACTGATTGCCGGATTTTTTATACTTTAACTTTTGCAGATATAACGTATAAGCAACAATTTTCTACCAATAACGTTTATTCGGCCTCGCTTCTTGTGAGATTGTTCTAATCAAGTTCGTTTACAGACATGACTCGGATTATTTGTATTGCCTTCATTATATGTATCGCACAAGCCATCTGATTTTTTGCTGCCATTTGGTTTTCGAAAAATTTCCGATAGAAAATGATTACTCCAAAATGAACTCGGAAATCATTCGCCCTATTTTACCAATATCAACATTTCCCTTAAATTCAAACTTCGCAGTAAATGTATTTGAAAACATTATGAACAACTCCGAATCCGGAATTATTTCAGCAAATCCGGGTGTCTGTACGGAGAAATACTGTATTTTTGAATACGGCATGGTACTGAACGATTTCCGTTTTCCTGTTATGCCCTGGACATCAACCGCAATAATGCGTTTATTGGTAAAAATCAGTTGATCGCGAACCGTCTGAAATGCCATTACCACTTCTTCACCATTTATTAGTAGTCCGTTGACTTCATTTCTTACTGTATCGATGCTAATCGGCTTCAGATTCCATGCAGAGTTTTGATTAAAATTAATTGCCATATTGTTCTCTCCTTAATTTCATCAATAAACCAACTGAATTTATTCCCACTCTATTGTCGCCGGCGGTTTCCCTGTACAGTCATACATCACACGGTTAACGCCCTTAACCTCGTTTACAATTCTGTTTGTAACCTTGCCTAAAACTTCCCAAGGAATCTGTGCGGCATCGGCTGTCATAAAATCAGATGTGTTTACGGCCCGAAGCGCTATGGCATAATCATATGTTCTGAAATCGCCCATAACACCAACCGAACGCATATTGGTAAGCGCCGCAAAATACTGCCCAAGACCTTTGTCAATACCGGCCTTTGCAATTTCCTCACGGTAGATATAGTCGGCTTCCTGAACAATCTTTACTTTTTCCTCGGTAACCTCTCCTATAATCCTTATTCCAAGTCCAGGGCCCGGGAAAGGCTGACGGTATACGAGATAATCCGGTATCCCAAGCTCAAGTCCAACCTTTCTTACCTCGTCTTTAAAAAGCATTCTTAACGGCTCTATAATTTCTTTAAAATCAACAACGTCAGGAAGTCCCCCTACATTGTGGTGTGACTTGATTACTGCGGATTTTCCAAGACCGGATTCAATTACGTCCGGATAAATCGTTCCCTGTACAAGATAATCGACAGAGCCAATTTTTTTTGCTTCCTCTTCAAATACACGAATGAACTCCGCGCCTATTATTTTTCTCTTTTGTTCAGGCTCAGTAATACCCTTAAGTTTTTCGTAATACCTTTTTTGAGCATTGACTCTTACAAAATTAAGCTCATAAGGCCCATCCGGGCCAAATACAGCTTCAACCTCGTCGCCCTCGTTTTTTCGTAAAAGGCCGTGGTCTACAAATACACATGTAAGCTGTCTTCCTATAGCCTTTGAAAGAAGCACCGCGGCAACCGAGGAGTCAACTCCGCCCGAAAGCGCACAAAGCACCTTGCCTGTTCCTATCTTTTCTTTAAGCTGCTTAACCGTAACATCTACAAAAGAATCCATTTTCCAGTCTCCGGCACAGCCGCAAACATTGTACACAAAGTTTTTGAGCATTTTCATGCCCTCTTTTGTATGCATTACTTCCGGATGAAACTGAGTCGCATAAAATTTCTTCTCATCGCACGACATCGCCGCAACCGGGCATACAGGCGTGCTTGCAGTAACCTTAAAGCCCTCCGGAGCCTTTGAGATATAGTCCGTATGACTCATCCAGCAAACAGTGTTTTCGCTGACTCCGTCAAAGATTATGTCTGTTGTATCAACCGTCACTTCCGTATGTCCGTATTCGCTTACAGGCGCCGTTTTTACTTCTCCGCCAAGTGAATATGCCATAAGCTGACAGCCATAGCAGATTCCTAAAATAGGTATTCCAAGCTCAAAAATTTCTTTGTATATATGTGGTGATTTTTCATCATATACACTGTTTGGCCCGCCTGTAAAAATTATGCCTTTCGGGTCAAGTTTTTTTAGTTCTTCAAGAGGCATTGTATACGGCTTTACCTCGCAGTAAACATTGCATTCCCTTACACGTCTGGCTATAAGCTGATTATACTGCCCGCCGAAATCGAGAACTATTACCAGTTCGTTTTTCATCTGCGACAGCCTCCCATTAATACTCAACGCTGTAGTTTGGCGCCTCTTTTGTTATCTGTATGTCATGCGGATGGCTCTCTCTGAGACCTGCGCTTGTTATTCTTACAAATCTTGCCTTAGTCTTTAATTCTTCTATATTGTGACAGCCGCAATATCCCATTCCGGCCTTAAGTCCGCCCATAAGCTGGAAAATCGAATCCTCAACGCTGCCCTTGAACGCGATACGTCCCTCAACGCCTTCAGGCACAAGCTTCTTTGCGTCTTCCTGGAAATATCTGTCCTTGCTTCCGTGCTCCATTGCGGCAATAGAACCCATTCCGCGGTATACCTTGTATTTTCTTCCCTGATAAAGTTCTGTGTCTCCAGGAGCCTCTTCGCAGCCGGCAAAATAGCTTCCGAGCATACATACGCTTGCACCCGCTGCAATCGCCTTAACTATATCGCCTGAATATTTTATTCCGCCGTCAGCAATTAC
>Ga0183095_10207_pt1 | contig 129092 bp, 98 predicted proteins | sample BioMet4_FD_130346 | JGI IMG/M metagenome (GOLD analysis project Ga0183095, IMG submission 130346) | Microbial communities from bioreactor (seeded with sewage sludge) at LBNL, California, USA - Biofuel metagenome 4 (v2) (version 3) | ecosystem: Engineered > Bioreactor > Anaerobic > Unclassified ...
CCCAGTTCTGCCGGCAATTTTCTTCTCCTACTGACCGCACAAATCCAAAACTGTATTCAGTTGTCAAAGTTCGGGAACTACTCAATCAAAATTTTATTAAGACATGACTTTTGACACCCACATCATACAATAGTAAACAATATAAAAATATATTTGAATTAAGTAATAAAACATGCAATCAATATTTGATATGCGATAATCGGAAAAGAGGCCGTTTCATGGAGCATGCTGTTCTCAGTTGTGAGGAAAGAAAAGCATACGAGAAGCTGGCGGTACCGTTCTGTGCTTTTTCAATTAAGCGGAACGACTGGACTTTACTGGCTGTTTCGGACGGCCTGTGCCGGGCGTTAAGGACAAGCCGGGAAGCACTTTCCGCTCCGGTGCCGGAGGTTCTGAAAAAGTATATTCATCCGAGCAATTTCAGCCATTTCCATGATGATCTGGAAAATGCCATCCTCACGCCGAACGGACAATATTCGTCGGTTTACCGCGTAAAAGTTGGAAAGGACAATTCTTACCGATGGATTGCCGGTAAAGGCTGTCTTCAGTATCAGCCGGACGGTTCCTATCTTCTCAGCGTTTTTTTCTCCGATGTCCACGATGAAACAGAACTGCACCGGGAAGAAAATGCGGAAAAGATGCCGCGGGATATTCTGTTTTCGGAAATTCTTTCGACGACGAAGACCGCTATATTCTGGAAAAATGCAGACCGGCGTTTTCTCGGAGCAAACAGGGCTTTTCTGGACTATTACGGGTTTGCGGACATCAGCGAGATCCTCGGGAAAAATGACGAGGATATGGGATGGCACACGGAACCGGATCCATATAAAAACGATGAGCTCCGCATTCTGCGCGACGGCGTCAGTACTTACCGCGTTCCCGGAAAATGCATTGCCAGAGGAGAGAACAGGAACATAGTCGCAAGCAAGAGTCCGCTGATCGTTGACGGAAAGATCGTCGGTCTCGTGGGGAGTTTTGAAGATGTAACCAGAGAGGTCGAACAGCAGCAGGAGATCAGCCACCTGAATGAAGCGCTTCAGGAACAGATCAGAGACCGCGATCTGCTGATGAGCATTTCCGAGGTCTGCATTATCAAGGTAAGCCTGAAGGATTTTACGCTGCTGGAATATAACGATGCAATGTGCCGGATGATCGGAATTGTACCGGAAGAATATGAGCACCAGTATCACCGCAATATGGAGGAGTATTTTACCGGCAGGTTCAAAAGTGAACTTGACAGCCTGAAAAAGGCAACGGAGCGGGCAATTGACGCGGGAGAGCACAGCGTTTCTCTGAATATGCGGGTTCCCGCTGCGAACGGTTTTGTCTGGGTCGGCGGTTCCATATCCTTTACGGATTATGATCCCGGGACGAACCGTCCTGGCGCCATGTACGCGGTTTATCGTGATATTACGGATGCGATTGAAGCGCAGAAGAAACTGGAACTGGCGGAGATCGAAATCCAGAAATCGATCCTGATGAAATCCCAGATCAGCAAAATGCGCAGTATGATCGACGGGGTGCCCGGCGGCATCGGCGCACTTCGCATTTCGGACGGGATCCCTGACAAGATGATTCAGCTCAACCGCTTCTTTACAGAACGCATCGATATTGCTGCCGGAAAAGACAACATTGTAAATCTGAATGCCTTTATGGATGTGCTGCATCCGGATGACAGAGAGCGGTTTGAAAAAGAATATCGTGAATTTATGCTTGCCAAGACGCTGACTATACGGCAGTACCGGTTCCGCAATGTGAGCGGCGATTATATCTGGTTCAATGTACGCGGAACCGTCGCGCGTGTTTCCGAGAACAGCGAAATTGCCTATTTTACCTATACGAATATCAATGAAATAAAAGTTGCGGAAGCGGAATTGAAGGACAGCCGGCGCTTTTACCGTGCAGTGGTCCAGGCGGCGAAACTATCAACCTGGGAGTATGATATTAAGAGCCATACGATCAGGATGTCAGATGATGCCAGGACAAAGAAGACTGCCTCAATTCTTGCGCTGGACAGTGTGATAGAAAATGTGCCGGATTCCATAACCGGTCTCATTGATCCGGATGATCTGCCGGCCTTTATGGAAATGTACAGGAAAGTGGAGGAGGGGCAGAATGCTTCCTCTGTGGTCTGGTATAAGCCGGTGAACGGACGGGAGCCGCGCTGCGAGCGCGTTTCCTACATTGCGGTCAACGGTCCGGACGGAAAACCAGATCATGCGATCGGTTTTTCCCAGAACATTACAGCAGAGAGAAAAGTGGAAGAACGTTATCAGCGGGAACTCGGCTATCTCCGTCAGACAGATGAAAACAATCTTGGTGCAAAAGGGCATTATAATCTTACAAAAAATGTTGTTCTGGAGTATACCACCAAGAATGACAGCTTTTTCAAAATACAGCCCGGCATATCTTATGAAGAGGCTCTGAATTTGTTTATCCGGCTTCCTTATCAGGAAGGCGACAGAAGAGAAATTCGTGACAAACTCGACCGTACCAACCTGATCATGCGCTATCAGCGCGGGCAGATGCAGACGAATCTTGTTTACAGCCGTACCAGAAAAGGAGACCTGCCGTTCTGGGTTTCTCTGAATATTCATATTGACATGAGTCCGGAGACCGGCGATCTGGAGGCCTTTACCTATGCCTATGATGTGACGGACAAAATGGAGACGGACAAGATCATCGGATTGATTTCGGAAGTGCAGTTTGATTTCATCGGGCTGATTTATGCGGAGGCGGATGAGATGGAATTTATCAAAAGGTCGCCTAAAGTCAGTTATGGAAAAGTCCGGGAACGTTTCTGCTACAGCAGGGCCTGCGATTACGTCCGCAGTACTTTTGTAGGCGAGACGGACCGGAAGCAGTACCTGTCGGCAGTTTCCACAGAGAATATTCTGACCGGACTGCGTGCAAACGGCGGCCGCCATACCACTACGTACCGGCGTACGGAAAACGGAAGGGTCCTCTGCAAGAAGGTAGATTATGTATGGCTGGACGAGCCTGAAAAAATCATTCTTGTCGTCCGGTCGGATGTCACTTCATCTTTTGAACGTGATCAGGAACAGCTGGCCAGAATTGAAGCAGCAAAGCTGGAAGCGGATCGCGCCAATCAGGCAAAGTCGACATTCCTTTCCAGCATGAGCCATGATCTTCGCACTCCCCTGAACGGCGTTCTCGGCTTCACGGGATTCGCACTGAAGGAGACTGATCCGAAGAAGAAACAGGAATACCTGGAAAAGATCGATGCCTCAGGCAGACTTCTTCTCGGCCTTGTAAACGATACACTGGAACTTTCCCGGATTGAAAGCGGAAAGGCGGCATTGAATGAAGAAGTCGTCATAGCGGATGACCTTGTTCCCGCTGTGGTTACTGCGCTTCGTCCTTCGGCAGACCTGAAGGGAATCCGGCTGATCAGTGACCTGAAGGCAGGAGCCTCCATGCCGATCTGGTGCGACAAACTGAAATGTCAGAAGATTGCGCTGAACCTGATTTCCAATGCCATCAAATATACACCGGAGGGCGGTACTGTTTGTGTCAGCCTGAGACCGGTGCCGACAGATGTGCCGGACTGCGGGCTGAGTTTCATTGTTGAAGATAACGGGATAGGCATGAGCGAAGATTTCATGAAGCAGATGTATGAACCGTTTGCACAGGAACAGCGCTCGGAGACACAGAAGGTGAACGGCACAGGACTGGGACTCTCCATTGTAAAGCGATATGTTGATATGATGGGAGGGAAAATTGCCGTAACGAGCAGGCTGCATCAGGGTACGCGCTGGGTCGTTTCCCTTCCCATCCGCAGGGTACAGGACGGGCTGAAGGAGAAACAGAAAATCACGGAAAATGAGAATACTCTGGCGGGACGTCGCATCCTGCTTCTTGAAGACAATTACATGAATACGGAAATTGCCGTGATGCTGCTGAAGGAAAAAGGTTTGCTGGTTGAAACTGCGGAAAACGGACAGGAAGGCCTGGTAAAATTTGCCGCGTCAGCCGTCGGTTATTACGACAGCATTCTGATGGACATCCGGATGCCGGTGATGGACGGCAATACGGCGGCAAAAAAAATCCGTTCGCTGAACCGTGCCGATGCCGGAACCATTCCGATTATCGCCATGACTGCCGATGCTTTTGAAGAGAGCATCCGCGAAGCGAAAGAAGCAGGGATGGACGGATATGTGACAAAACCGATTGAACCGCAGAAACTGTTTGAAACGCTGCGTGCGCATATAAAACATGATTCTTAAAGCCGCGGGAGAGGCGGAGGGAATCGGGTAAGGGGAAATTTTAAACATGGAACGGAAAAAAAGCATCTATCATTCAGTTGTTCTGGATGAGGTTTTTCAGATCATCACCAGCCGCAGCTTTGATCTTGTGGCCCTGATCCATCTGGACAGCGGTACTTTTGAAGCTGTTTATCTCGGGAATTCATTTCCGGCAGATTACCGGAAGTTACTGCCCGGGCGAGGAGCCCGGTGCAGCTTTCACGTATACTGCACGGAAGCATTGAAACATATGAAGCCGGATGCGGCAGAGGATTATCGCATGCGCCTGTCTCCTGATTATATGCGTGATATGCTTGCTTCCGGACACGGTTCCTACGAGTTTACGCTGCGTGAGGAATTTCCGGACAGCAGGTACGGTTTTGTATACCGGAAATTTCTGCATTACAGTCTCGAAAGTGATCCGGATACGATTCTGGTCATAGAATCGGATGTGACGGAGGAAACGCTTCGTCAGGAAGAAATAATCAGACAGGTGAAGGACGAGGCAGCACACGACTGCATGATCATGGACATCATACTCGGCGGCATTGCCGTCCTTAAAATGACGGACAGGGAACATCTCAGCGTGGAATATTGTAATTCCTATGTGTTCAGAATGCTGGGATATGATCCTGCCGGCATGCCGCAGCGCATAACAGATGCAGAAGGAACGCCTGCCGAAGCAATGTTTTCCAATGCGCTGACCTTTGTCCATCCGGATGACAGGGACTATGTAAAAAGAACTTTTATCGAAAATTGCGACGCGCGGACATTTTCCTTAAAGCCTTACCGCATGTACGGAAAAGACGGTAAATGTTACTGGATCCTGGAACGCGTCCGGACAGGAACTTCTGCGGATGGACAGCGGATATTCTATGCCTCATTCAGTGATGTGTCGGAGCAGATAGCGCTTCAGAAAACGGTTACCAGACAGCTTGAGGTGGAAAAGCTTCTTCGCAGGAAAGCGGATCAGGCCAATGCTGCGAAGACAGACTTCCTTTCCCGCATGAGTCATGACATGAGGACGCCGCTGAACGGTGTGATCGGTATGGCCTATCTGGCGCGGGAGCAGGAGAACCCGCCCTTTACTGCAGACTGTCTGGACAAGATCAATACTTCCGCAAAATTTCTTCTGGGACTCATCAATAATATACTTGATATGTCCAAGGTGGAAAGCGGCGAAATCGAACTGCATGCGGAACCTTATCCGATCAGTGAATTCAATGACTATCTGAATGCGGTCATACGGCCTTTGTGCGAGGAAAGAAATCAGCACCTGGTTCTGAAGCAGGATGTTGAAGTTAAGCGTTATCCGCTTGCGGACAAGAACCGGATCAATCAGATCCTGTTTAACCTTTTGTCAAATGCAGTCAAGTTTACGCCGGAAGGAGGTACGATCACCTACAGTATTTACGGAAGACAGATTTCCGAAAACCGTGCGGCGATCGAGCATAAAATTTCCGATACCGGTATCGGTATCAGCCGGGAATTCCAGGAGAGGCTCTTCGAGCCGTTTACGCAGGAAGCACGGAATGACAGTTCCGAACAGCGGGGAAGCGGTCTCGGACTGGCAATTGTAAAAAAGCTCGTGGATCTGATGGGCGGAACAATTTCGGTACAGAGTGAGATCGGACGCGGTACAACCTTTAATGTGAAGTTCGAATTCGACACTGTTCCGTCGGAGTCGGTTCTGCAGCAGGACGGATCAGGATCTTCCGGACACAGTGATTCATTCTCTTTTGCGGGAAGACATGTCCTGCTTTGCGATGATCATCCGCTGAACCAGGAGATTGCAGGGGCATTGCTGAACGAGAAGGGAATTGTTGTCCAGATTGCCGAGAACGGGCAGAGAGGCGTCGATGAATTTTCCCAGTCGGCGGTCGGATATTTTGACTGCATTCTGATGGATCTGCGCATGCCCGTGATGGACGGTCTGGAAGCTGCCAGGATTATCCGTGCCATGATGCGGCCGGATGCCGGAACGGTACCGATTTATGCGATGACGGCGGATGCGTTTTCCGATGATGTCAGAAGATGCCTGGAAGCGGGTATGAACGGGCACATCGCCAAGCCGGTTGATCCGGTTTTACTTTATAAAACCATGCAGGATGCTTTCAGTATGAAGGAAAGACGGTGACAGTCGAATGGAGAACTTCAGCGGACCTGAAACAGAACTGGAACTGGAAGCGATGAACGAAATCACGTCAGGCATCGGGGTCTTTGATCTGACGGGTTCGGTTATCAAAATGGCATATCTGAACGACGGCTTTTACAGGATGATCGGTGCACGGCGCGAGGATCGCGCGAGATTTTTTGCGGAAGGGACCATTCAGTCCGTCCATCCGGATGACCGTGCAGGTCTGCTTTCCGAGGCGAAGACATCCATCCGGGAAAAGAGATCTTTCGAATACCGGTTCCGGAATCTGAACGGCGGCGGAAAATATATCTGGATCGGCATCCGCGCCAGCCATAAGCCTGTCGGAGAGAACACGGAACGCTTCTATGCATCCTATTACAACGTGGACCAGTATGTCAGCGAGCGCGACGAACTTGCCGCTTTCGGAAAGCGTCTGGATTCGATTCTGGGAAATATTCCGGGCGGGGTGGCGGTCTTTTATGAGCAGAGGAATGAGATCCGTCTTGTTTATACCAATGCAGGTTTTTTTGCGCTGCATCATGGGAGTGAAGAGTACTGGTCAGGGCAGAGCAAAAACCCGGCTGACTGGCTGACACCGGAGGACAGGCATCTGTTCTGGGACGAATTCGACAGCGTCGTTCAGAAAAAGAAAGAACAGGGCAGCGTCATTTACCGCATTGTCGGGGAAGATGGGAAACTGCACTGGGTCAGCAATCAGTTCCGGCCTGCCGAACAGGTGGACGGTGTTCAGTATTATTATGCCTCTTTTATCGATATGGATAAGCAGATTGCCGCAGAACAGGAACTCCTCAGAGATAAACAGATGTATGATGATGCGGCAAAATCGGCCAGGCTTTTCATCTGGTCCTATGACATTGAGACGCACCGGGCGATCATGATGCAGAGCGGCTATACACTGGATACCAGCAGAATACTCGGACTTCCGCAGATCATTGATAAAATACCGGACAGTCTGCTGCCGTTTATCGTGCCGGAGGACCGGAAAGCGTTCGCGGATGCATATCATTCCATTGATGCAGGAGCCCCGTATGCTGAATGTGAAATCTGCTATCAGATGCCGGCGCAGGAAACGAAGCAGTATGAACGGATTGTACTGAAAAGAATCTGCGATCCGAAAGGCAGGCTGCTTTCAGTCTACTGCTATGGTCTGAATATTACGAAACAGAAACTCGAGGAGGAACGGTTCAACCGCGCCTACGAACAGATCGATAATCCGAATTTATACGGCGCGTTTCATCTCAATCTGACAAAGAACTGGTGCGGAAACGGCACCGCAGGCAAAAGCCGCATGCATGCGGTCCTTGATCTGGAAAAATCCGGAACGGTGGACGGATATTTTACGGCATTTTCTGAATTCATTGCGGATGACGACGTGCGGGCGGATTTTTTCCGTCGGATTGACCGCGAAAAGCTTTTGAACCTGTTTGAAAAGGGAACGGAAAGAATTTCCATGGAGTATCCGGTGATTCACGAAAACGGCGACCGGCACTGGCGGGAAGGGTTTCTGAATATGATCAAGAACCCCAATACGGGGGATGTTGAAGCCGTGACATATTCATATGATATCGACGCACGGAAAAGGGATGAATTTATCGTGGATAAGCTCATTCATGATCATTTTGACTATATCGGCATTATCCATCCGCATACAGGAACCTTTGAATTCCGCAGCAGAAGACCATGGATTGCCTACGGAAAAATCGGCGAAATGCTTTCCTATGAAAAATGCGTCGAATATGTGTCTGCCCGGTTCAGACGGGATGATGAGAGAAGAACTTTTGAGGAGACGGTTGCACTTCCTGCAATTCTGCAGGATATGAATGAAAACGGTATCCGCTCTTCCTTTTATCTGAATACGGTCGGCGAAAAGCCAAGCTGTATCCGTCTGCAGTACAGCTGGCTGGAAAAACCCGGCGGAGATATTCTTGTCGTCCGCTCCGACATCACGGAAGCCTACCGGAAGGAACAGAAACAGATGAAGCTTCTGGAGACGGAAAAGAAAGCCGCTGAAGCGGCAAATGTCGCCAAGTCCGATTTCCTTTCCCGCATGAGCCACGACATCCGGACGCCGCTGAACGGGATTATTGGCATGACATATCTTACGAAGAGGATGGATCTGCCGGAAAAGGCACTCGATAATCTATCCAAGATCGATACCTCTTCTAAATTTCTGCTGGGGCTGGTAAATGATATCCTCGATATGTCCAAGATGGAAAGCAGGACGATCGAGCTGCATCCGGAACCTTATCCGTTTGAGGATTTCCGCGCCTATCTGGATGCGGTCATCTGTCCGCTCTGCAAAGAGAAGCAGCAGACTTTCCTGCTGGATGTGAATCCGATCCCGGGCTATACGCCGCTTGTCGATATCACGCGCCTGAACCGCATTTATTTTAATCTTCTGTCCAATGCGGTCAAATACACGCCGGAGGGAGGAACCATCACTCTGAAGATACGGGAGGTATTCCTTTCGGATGAAAGGATCCGCTTCACGCTGATGGTGAAGGACAACGGAATCGGCATGAGCAGTGAATTTCAGAAGCATCTGTTTGAGCCGTTTGTCCAGGAGAACCGCGACGATAATTCCGAGATGCGGGGAAGCGGACTGGGACTTGCCATCGTAAAAAAAACAGTGGAAGCCATGAGCGGAACTGTCAGCGTGATAAGTAAAAAAGGCGAAGGAACGGAGTTTACCGTCGTCATAAGTTCGCCGTGTATCAGGAAGACTGTCCTGAAAGAAAGGGAGAATTTACCGGATAAGGAAGGGCTTGCCTGTCTGTCGGAGAAGCATGTCCTTCTCTGCGAGGATCATCCGCTCAATCAGGAGATTGTCTGCGCTCTGCTGAGAGAGAAGGGAATGCTGGTTCAGACTGCCGAGGACGGACAGAAGGGTGTCGATCAGTTCTCCAGTTCGCCAATCGGTTTTTTCGACTGCATCCTGATGGATTTACGGATGCCTGTGATGGATGGTCTGGAGGCTGTAAGGACCATCCGCGCCATGGAGCGGCCCGATGCGAAAACCGTACCGGTCATTGCCATGACGGCGGATGCCTTTGCCGATGATGTGAAAAAATGTCTGGCTGCCGGCATGAACGATCATATTGCAAAACCGATCGAGCCGGACCGTTTATATCGAATTCTGCAGACGGAACTGCGGCACGGAAAAGAAAATCTGTAGAAAAATGACAAAACTGCAGCATGAAACATGAGAAATCAACTGTACCGCCTGAAGCGGAAACAGAAATCTTTCAGGCACGGATTTCCTTCTGCATAAAAGTAATGTATGCCGCTGCAAACCAGATGGCGGCAAGCGCGAAAAGAGCGATAATCTGCGGCCAGATGATGAGGATGCTCTGCCCGAGGCTTAAGTAGCTGACCAGGGCATTGTTCTGGGATTCCTGGATGAGCGATACGATATTAAGCGAGCGCAGGTTCGGGTTCAGGATGGTGGAGACAGCTTCGGAATAAAGGTAATACGGAGATATCCGGTTCAGTCCCGCATTCAGCTGGTAGTTGCTGATCATATTCACGTAGGCTTTTTCCCCGGTCAGCGGATAGAGGAAACCGGCTATGCCGGTTGCGACAAGTCCCATGAACAGCGTCAGGAAAAGCCAGATCGCCACGCTCGAAAGCGCGGATGTTGCCGCATGCCTCGAGACAACGGAAAAGAAGATGGCAAGCGCGAGCCACACCGAAATGTAAATGCCGCTGAATATGGCGAAGACCAGAATACGGGCGAATGCTTCCGGTTCCGGGACAATGCCGGTCCGGATGAGGCCGGTTCCCGTGATCAGGCCGGTCAGGCCGAACATGGTTAAAAAGATCACCGTCGCGCCGGCGAGAAACTTGGCGTTGATGATCGTATCCCTGTAAATGGGCTGCGCCGCGAGCCGGTTCAGGGTACCCTGGGCCTGTTCGTTGTTGATTGCATCAAACCCCAGCATGATGCCGAAGAGAGGCCCCAGAAAACCGATGAAGGTCACAAAGGAATAGGTCGAGTTTCCGGAAGTCGTGAATATCTTCAGAAAATTAAATTCTGTCTCATCCTTGATGGCATCCGCAAGATTATTGACCGCGCCGGAGAAGCTGGCAAAGGTCACAAAGACAAGAAGCACCAGCATGATCATAAGACGGTTGCTTTCCAGATGATCCGCGAGTTCCTTTCTGTACAGCACCCGGAAGCCGTTCCGGTTGGCAGCGGATGCCTCACTTTTCCTTTTTACCGAGTACCGACTTAAACTTTCCGGTAAAGGATTCTCCTTCTTTGGTATTGTCTGCAGTTGTTCTGTTGTCATTGTTTTCTCCCGCCATTTCAAAATATTTTCGATAGATTTCGTCAAGATCGCCGCCGCGTTCATGCATTTCGCTTAAGCCGTAACCGTTATCAACCAGCATCTTAAGGAGATCCTTACGGATATCGCAGCCGGATTCGATATGGAAACCGCCGCCTGTCGGTTTTCCGACCGAACGGACATTTTCCAGATTGCGGATGAGTTCGGAAAGACGGTCGTCCGGATTGTCGACGCGTATATCAATCATGTACAGTCCTTCGTTTTTAAGCTGTGCGCCCAGTTCGTTTATTTTTCCGCAGGCAATGAGGCTTCCCCTTACGAAAATGCCTACCCGGTCCGAAATAGCCTGGATCTGGTACATTTCGTGAGAGGAGATCAGAATGGTGCGTCCGTCTTTTAAGGACAGGTCGCGGATCAGCGCCGTAAGCTCGTGCATGCCGACCGGGTCAATTCCGAGCGTGGGTTCGTCCATGATAATGATCTCGGGATCCTTCATCAGGACATCGGCTATGCCGAGCCGCTGCCGCATGCCGCGGGAATAGGTTCCGGCCCTGCGGTCCGCGGCATAGGTCATGCTGACGCGGTCAAGTAATTTTTCAGCACGGGAACGGCTTTCCTTTTCGGAAAGTCCGTTCATCATGCCGCTGAAAACAAGGTTCTGGCGCCCGGTCATATCCGGGTAGAACCCGACATTATCGGGAAGATAGCCGACGATTTTTTTCACGGAAATCGATTCCCTCGTACAGTCAAAGCCGTTGATTTCCGCTTTTCCGGAGGTAGGGTCGGTCAGCCCCAGAAGCATCAGCGTGGTGGTCGTTTTGCCGGCGCCGTTCGGACCAAGCAGTCCGAAGACCTCGCCCCTTTTGATCTCCAGGTTCAGATGGTTCACCGCGGTGATTTCCCCGTACTGTTTGGTGAGCTCAGTAGTCCGTATGATTGTATCGGCACCCATAATCAGTGCCTCCCGAATTTATGAAAGACGAGGGAAATGCAGCCGACAATCAGAAGGATCAGAATGACGGCGAAAATCCCCCAGCTTGTCTGGGTCTTTACGGTCGTGCGGAAGGCTACGGTGTTATTGGCATCGCTGCTCTTTGCCGTTACGTTGAAGGCATAGTCGCCGCTTAACGCGTCCTTTGAGGGCGTGACATTCATGGTGATCTCCTTTGTCGCGCCGGCTTCGAGCGTGTCGATCGTGAATTCCGAGAAACCGACGTTCCATCCGGTGGGAGCTTCCGCACTGAGGTTGATGTTCTGCAGGGGGATGTTTCCGCTGTTCACGACATCGACCGTGACCGGAGTCTTCTGGTTTGCTGTGGCATTGAAGCTTAGAACCTGCGTGGGTGTCTGCAGCTTCAGTTCATATTTACCGGTAATGGTGACTTTCAGTTCCGTGCTTAGGGATTCGTTCCCGGAGACTGCGGAAACCGGAATGGTGTAGTCGCCGGCGGCAGCATCCTGAGGCGGCGCAACCGTTACCGCAACCGTCTGGGAACCGTGAGCGTTCACGTCAGTGGAGGAGGCGGCATTGGTCTGTCCCGAAGGCATAAAGCTTACTTTCCAGCCGCTCGGAGCCTTGGAGGAAAGAGAGAAGGACTGCTTGTTGGAAGAGTTGTTCTGGATGGCCGTGCTGAAACTGAAGGTGCTTGTGGAGGTGCCTTCCTGTTTCGCGTTTTCCGCCGAGAACTTGCTGCTGCCCACATCGCCCTCATTGATGTTGATCTTCAGAGCGATATCGGAACTTACGCCGGAACCGTTCGCGTGAAGATTAATGTTGTAGGTGCCGTTTGCCTCGTCGACGGGAACGGAAACGTTAAAGCTCGCGAGGGCTTTGTTGTCTCCGCTTTTCACGTAAACGTTGCTGATCTGATTGCCGTTTCCTTCGAAATAGCATTTCCAGCCGCTCGGAGCAGAATCTGCGGTAAGGGCTGCATTGACACCGGTTCCGCTGTTGGTGAAGTCGAGTGCGAAATTAAGCGTGCTGCCGGGTTTGGCGCTGACGCCGGGATAACTGGTGCTCATTTCAAGTCCGCCCGCCGCAAAGGAACTGAAGAACATCATGAGCGAGAGTCCTGCCGTACAGAGCAGGGTTAACAGCGCTTTCTTTCCCAAAACATGACCGCATTGATTTTTCATAACATGAAATCCTCCTTCATTCATTAAACTGACGGCTGTCGAAAATCATATTCGCCTAATGAGAGAGAATAATATCAATTTGTGAAGGAATTGTGTTTCACGGACATATTTTTTGAACTACTGCAGAACATTTTAAAAATACAATAGCGTGCTATTGACAAGACATGAAATCAGTCTATAATGAGAGCATGCTATCAAAAAAAGGGGAACTGAAGATGAGAGAATCGGAAGACATCGGAATCATGCTGAAACAGATCAATGACATTCTGGGAAAGAATGCCAACAATGAACTGCGCAGAAGCAATGTTACGATTTCACAGATACGTTTTCTGAGCTATCTGCTTGAATCGGGAAAGGACCGCGTTTCCTTAAAGGAACTGGAAAAAGAGTTCCAGGTTTCCCAGCCTACGGTTGTGGGAATCGTAAAAAGAATGAAGGACAAGGGACTGGTAAAAACCGTTCAGAGCGAAGAAGACGGCAGGGCGAAGGATGTCATGCTGTCGCCGGCCGGAGCAAAAATTCTGGAAGAGGGAGAGAACAGAAAGGAACGGATGGAAGCAATTCTTTTAGGCGGTCTGAAAATGAAAGAGCGCAGAGAACTGAGAAGGATGCTCAGCACGATTCTCGACTCACTGAAAAAACTGAAATAAAAAATTTATCCAAATTAATAGCATGCTATTTAAAACGCGGATTATAGGCAGGGAGAAACGATAACCATGATGAAAATATTGAAATATCTGAACAGACAGCAGAAGAAAATGATTCTGATCAGCATGGTGTTTATTGTGCTGCAGGTATGGCTGGACCTGAAACTTCCGGATTACATGTCAGGGATTACGACTCTTGTGGAAACAGATGGCAGCTCCATGAAGGATATCCTGATGCAGGGAATATACATGCTTCTCTGCGCGGCGGGAAGCATGGCAGCTTCAGTCGCCGTAGGTTATATTGCTGCGCAGGTTGCGGCAGGTCTTGCAAAAACACTTCGTGCGCTTGTGTATGACAGGACTCTGGATTTTTCCGAAGAAGAGATCAGTCATTTTTCCACATCAAGCCTGATCAACCGCACAACAAATGATATCACGCAGATACAGACGCTCGTTTCCATGGGACTGCAGGCGATTGTGAAGGCTCCCATTCTGGCAGTATGGGCAATTGTGAAAATTTCCGGAAAAAGCTGGCAGTGGACCATGGCGACCGGAGTGGCGGTCATTGTCCTGATCGTCATGCTTACCCTTACCCTGATCTATGCGGTTCCACGGTTCCGGAAAATCCAGAGCCTGACAGATAAGCTGAACCGGATCACCAGGGAGCAGCTTACAGGCATCCGAGTTGTCCGTGCCTGCAATGCAGAAGACTATCAGGAAAGAAAATTTGAAGAAGCCAATGCCGAGATAACAAAGAACAATACAACGGCAAACCGTGTGATGGCAATCATGTCGCCGGGTATGACATTCATCAATTCCGCGCTGACGCTTTCCGTGTACTGGATAGGCGCTGCTCTGATTGAAAGCACTACGCCGGGAAGAAAACTCGTTGTCTTTTCGGATATGGTTGTTTTTTCCAACTATGCGATGCAGATCATCATGGCTTTCATGCTGCTCAATATGATTTTCATCCTTCTGCCGAGAGCCCAGGTATCCGCAAAGAGGATTCTGGAAGTACTGGATACGAAAAATCATATCTGTGACGGAAACAATAAGACGGTGAATACAGGTGTGAAAGGCAGAGTCGAATTTAAAAATGTGTCCTTCCGCTATCCGGGAGCAGCAAAAGACACGCTCAGCGGCATCAGCTTTACCGTAAGCAGGGGAGAGACGGTCGCGTTCATCGGTGCGACCGGCAGCGGAAAAACGACGCTGATCAATCTGATCCCCCGGCTTTATGATGCTACCTCGGGAGAGGTACTGGTGGACGGAGTCAATGTCAGGGATTACAGACAGGAAACTCTGCACAGCCGCATCGGATATGTATCCCAGAAACCTGTTCTGTTCTCCGGTACTGTCGAAAGCAACGTGGCGTACGGGGATGATAACGGAAAGGTCATTTCCATCGATGATGTGATACAGGCGGTCGGAACAGCGCAGGCTGAAGAATTCGTGAAAAATATGAACGGAACCTATGATGCCCGTATTTCCCAGGGAGGAAGCAATCTGTCCGGCGGACAGAAGCAGAGGATAGCGATTGCCCGGGCACTTGCCAGGAAACCGGAAATACTGATCCTGGACGACTCTTTTTCGGCGCTGGATTATAAAACGGACCGTGCACTGAGGAGCGCATTGAACAGTGCGGAAAAAGACGCGACGAAACTGATCGTTGCACAGAGAATAGGAACCATACGGCACGCCGACAAAATCATAGTGCTGGAACACGGAAGAGCAGTCGGTATGGGAACCCATGATGAACTGATGAAAACCTGCGATACCTATCGTGAAATCGCGTCTTCGCAGATGTCAGAGGAGGAACTTAAAAATGTCTGAGAAAAGAATAAAAAGCGGCGGAAGCACCGCTATGCCGGGTATGGGGACCGTTTCCGCGGAGAAGAGCAGAGATCTGAAAGGAGCCTATGCAGATCTTCTGCATTACATGGGGAGATACAGGACAGTTATCACAGCGGCATCTTTTCTGTCGGTCATCGGGGCCGTTCTGAATCTGGTCGGTCCGTCCAGACTGAGCGAAGTGACGAATCTGATCACGGATGGAATGAACTCATCGATCGATCTGAATGCGATCGGAAAGATTGCCGTTCTTCTGGCGACACTTTATATTGCAGGTTTTGCTGTCAACCTGATTCAGGGATGGATCATGGCAACGGTTACGCAGAAAATTACGGAGAATATGCGTACCGATATTTCCCGGAAAATTGACCGGATGCCGCTAAAGTATTTCGATTCCCATGAAACGGGAGATGTTCTGAGCCGGGTATCAAACGATGTGGATACCTTCAGCCAGTCCATGAACCAGAGTTTTTCCACCATCGTTTCTTCCGTTTCGCTTTTGCTGGGTTCGGTTATCATGATGTACCTGACCAACTGGATCATGGCAACAACGGGGGTGATCGCAGCTGTCATCGGAATGTGTTTCATGGTATTTGTTATTTCAAAATCTCAGGGATATTTCTCAGATCAGCAGAATGAACTCGGAAAAGTCGACAGTCAGATCGAGGAAATTTACAGCGGACACAATGTGGTGAAGGTTTATAACGGAGAGAAGGCGGCCAAAAAGGAATTTCATGAAATGAATGACAGACTGTATATCTGCGCATGGAAAAGCCAGTTTATGTCCGGGCTCATGCAGCCGCTCATGATCTTTATCGGAAACCTCGCCTATGTGGTTGTCTGCATTACAGGCGCCGTTCTTGCCATCAGAGGAAATATTACTTTCGGAACCATAGTGGCGTTCATGCTTTATATTCGTCTGTTCACCCAGCCGCTGCAGAACCTTTCACAGGCAGGATCCAGTGTACAGAGTATGGCAGCCTCCTGCGAGAGAATTTTTGAATTTCTCGGAGAGAAGGAACTGGAAGACGAAAGCGGAAAAACAAAGAAGATCGCAGATGTTTCCGGAAATGTTACCTTTAAAAACGTGGAATTCGGATATGATCCGGAAAAAATCATCATTCATGATTTTTCGGCCGGGGCAAAGGCGGGACAGAAGATCGCGATCGTAGGCCCGACCGGAGCCGGAAAAACCACCATGGTAAATCTCCTGATGCGTTTCTACGAAATAAACAGCGGAGAGATTACTATAGACGGGACTGTAACGAAGGAAGTGAAGCGCAGTAATCTGCGGGATCAGTTCGCCATGGTTCTCCAGGATACCTGGATATTTGAAGGAACGCTTAGGGAAAATCTTGTTTACAATCAGACCGCTGTCACAGACAAACAGCTGGATACGGTCATGGAAGCTGTCGGGCTTACGGATTTCGTCCGCCGGCTTCCGAACGGGTATGATACGGTGATATCCGATCAGACAAATCTGTCTGCCGGTCAGAAACAGCTGATTACGATTGCCAGGGCAATGTTAAAAAATGCGCCTCTCCTGATTCTGGATGAAGCGACCAGTTCCGTGGATACCAGAACAGAGCAGAAAGTCCAGAAGGCGATGGATTCCCTGACAAAGGGAAGGACAAGCTTTGTGATCGCACATCGTCTTTCCACCATCCGGAATGCTGATCTGATCCTGGTCATGAAGGACGGAGATATCATCGAGAGCGGAAACCATGAAGAACTGCTGAAGAAGAAAGGTTTCTATGCAAATCTTTATAACAGTCAGTTTGAACAGGTGTTATGACAGAATGACAGACCGATGTGAAGAATGAAGGAGGTTTTTAAATGGAAGAGATATTTCCGCCCCTTGCCGGCAATGAATCGGAAAAACTGAAAAAGCCGGATGATTTTGTAAGCTTTACCTTGCAATATCAACAAATGATTATGCTTTATGAAAGCGCGGTCAAATGTGTGACAATGCAGCTGGATATTCTGGAACAGGAATGCCGTTCTCAGGGACGGCATACCCCAATTCACCTTGTTTCAAGCCGGATTAAACAGCCGATGAGCATCAATGCGAAGATGAAACGAAAGGGACTGCCGATTACGGTAGATGCGATTATGCAGAACCTGAATGATGTGGCCGGAGTACGCATTATCTGTGAATATATATCCGATGTCTACGCGGTGCGCGATCTTTTAAAAAACAGCGGACTTCTGGAAATTGTTCAGGAGAAGGATTATATCGCACGACCCAAACCAAATGGATACAGAAGTCTTCATTTAATCGTAAACGTTCCGGTTTTACTGACTGCAGGAGTCGAAAAAGTGCGATGTGAAATACAGCTTCGCACCAGTGCCATGGACTCATGGGCTTCTCTGGAACATCATATCCGGTACAAATCCGGGAACCGCTGCGACGCCTCCACAAATGCTGAACTCAGCCGGTGTGCGGATATGCTGTATCAGACAGACCTTTGCCTGCAGGAAGTTGTATCCAGTCTGCATCTGACAGAATAATCTTTTGTGAGGCATTTTTTAACTTCAATTAAACTCTGCCGTTTATAATATGCGGAACAGGACATCTGAAAACAGTAAAATTGAATGACGGGAGGCGATTCAGTGAGCAAAAATCTGGTAATATCAATCGGACGGAGGTGCGGAAGCGGCGGCAGGAAGATCGGACAGATGCTGGCAGAAAAACTTGGAGTAAAGTGCTATGATAAGGAGCTTATGGCACTCGCGGCAAAAGAGAGCGGTCTGTGCAAAGAACTGTTCGAAAAAAATGATGAAAAATCAACGGGAAGTTTTCTGTATTCTCTGTTCATGGATACCTATTCTTCAGGATATTCGTCACCGGCGTATATGGATATGCCGATCAATCAGAAAATATTTCTTGCGCAGTTTGAGTCAATCAAAAATCTTGAAAGAAGGGAATCATGCATCATTGTCGGACGATGCGCCGATTATGTGCTTGCTGGCTGTCCGAATGTGGTAACGGTATTTATTACTGGAGAAGACAGGGAGCGGATAAAACGTCTGATGGAATGTCATGATATGGACGAGAACGATGCCAGGGAACTGATGATCAGGATAGATAAAGAAAGATCAAGTTATTATAACTATTATTCCAATAGGCACTGGGGCGATTCTGGAAATTATGATCTTTGCCTTGACAGCAGTGCTATCGGATTGAAATCCTGCGTTGATCTGATTGAGGAATTTTCCCGCTTAAAACTGGATTGCAGCAATAAGAAGCGATAATGAAAGATCATTCGAACATGGATAAAAAGCGGATCATTGACAGATGTAAAAGGAGATAACTGTGAAGGAGAAGTGTCAATCTCTCGACATATTCAGTTCCGCCCCGGTGCCGGAAGCTGTATTCAAAAATGCGTTACCGGCCATGGCTGCCATGCTGATGGTATTGGTATATAATCTGGCGGATACTTTTTTTATAGGACAGACCCATGATGTACTGATGGTAGCTGCTGTATCGCTGGCAACGCCGGTATTTCTGCTTTTTATGGCAGTTGGAACGGTTTTCGGGATTGGAGGAACATCCGTCATTTCCCGCGCAATGGGAGAAGGGAGAAAGGAATATGCAAAGAAGGTATCTTCCTTCTGTATGTGGAGTTGCATTATAGTCGGCTTCTTGATGTCACTGATACTGTTTCTGTTTATGAACTCTATCCTGAAACTGATTGGTACAAGTGAAGGTACCCGGGAAATGACCAGAATATATCTGAAAATTGTTATTGTGTCGGGACCATTCGTTCTGATTGGAAACTGCTTTTCAAATGTACTCCGGGCAGAAGGACAGTCAGCGAAAGCCATGGCAGGTATGGTTATCGGGAATCTGCTGAATGTAATTCTTGATCCGATCATGATTCTTGGATTTGACTGGGGCATTGCGGGAGCTGCGATAGCTACAGTTATAGGGAATTTCGCGGGTGCAGGGTACTATGTATATTATTTTCTGCATGGTGATTCCATGCTCAGTATCCGTCCCCATGACTTTACCGTGAAGGAAAAGGTGTTATCCGGTGTCCTTTCCATCGGAATTCCCGCATCACTTGGAACTGTTCTGATGAGTATTTCATCCATACTGCTGGATAACCATATGGCGCAGTACAGCGATATGGCGGTTGCCGGAATTGGGGTAGCGATTAAAGTCGCAATGATGACAAGCCTGGTATGTATAGGCCTGGGACAGGGCATTCAACCGCTGCTTGGCTATTGCTGCGGAGCAAAAGACAGGGAAAGATATTTAAAGGTATTTCACTTTTCAGTCTTATTTGCATTGATCCTAAGCACCATGATGACAGCGATATGCTATATTTTTACAAATGATATCGTAAATGCATTTGTGACAGACAAGAAGGCTTTTGAATATGGGGTCTCCTTCTCACGAATTCTGCTTTCCACCAGTTTCCTTTTTGGAATCTATTATGTCATTCTAAATGCACTGCAGGCTGTGGGTGCAGCGATACCATCATTGATTATTAATTTGAGCAGGCAGGGATTAATTTATATTCCGGCACTTTTACTTCTGGAAACAATTTTTGGCCTGAAAGGACTTGTCTGGGCGCAGCCGGTTGCTGATGTGGTGTCTGTTTTGCTTGCCATACGGATTTACTGTTTGAGGCTAAAATCAGAAAACATATGGTTTTAACAGCACTGGCTTAGATGTACAGACCGGAGGAATTATATGAGAGTACTGATTGCAGAAGATGAAATGGAAATTGCAAAAGCAATGAAAGTGATGCTTGAACACAGCAAATACTGTGTCGATGTGGTATATAACGGGCAGGATGCCTTTACTTATATTACTACGATTGACTATGACGGGATCGTGCTGGATATCATGATGCCGGAAATGGATGGATTGGAGGTATTGAAGAAAATCAGAAAAGAGGGGATCACAACGCCGGTTATGTTTCTGACGGCAAAAGGCGAACTTGAAGACCGTGTCACGGGTCTGAATGCCGGCGCTGATGATTATCTTTCCAAGCCGTTTGCAGGCAGAGAATTTGTCGCGAGAATGAAGGCACTTACCAGACGAAATCAGGGTTTTGTCTCCGTTATTCTGAAAAGCGGAAATACGGAGCTGGATTGTAATAAATATGAGCTGAAAAACGGAGAAACCGGAATACGCCTGAATAATAAAGAATATCAGATGATGGAGCTGTTTATGGAGCATCCGCATCATATTTTTTCAACAGAGCATCTGTATGAAAAGATATGGGAACTGGATACGGAAACAAATCTTGACGTAATATGGACTTATATTGGTTTCCTGAGGAAAAAGCTGAGAACGATCGGTTCAGATATTGAGATCCGCACAATTCGGGGAGCAGGATATTCACTGGAGGAAATAAAGTGCTGAAACGGATGCGCTGGAGATTCATCGCTTCAGCTATGGCCGCAGTAGTTTGTGTGATGACAATTCTTGTAGTAGTTATCAATACAGTAAACAGTTACATTATCGTGAAACAGACAGACTCTTTGCTGACTGCCATTACGAAAATGGATGAAAAAGATCAGTCGCCGATAGGAATTTATGGAATTTCCGTGCTTCCGCCGCTTTGGGGAAGTTCCAGAAAGAGTACCTATACGACAGTTTATTTCCGGGTTGATTGCGATAAAGAAGGTAATATCCAAAGGGTATCCAATCAATATTTTACATTTATTTCGAACGATGAGGCAGAATCTTACGCAAATCTCGTGATGAAAAGCGGGAAGAGCAGAGGATTTTATAAAGGTTTTCGATGGCTGATCAAAGAAACGGACAGTGGGAACGGGATTTTTTTCCTGAATGTTTCTGACCAGATGAGAATGGTTACGGTATTTCTCTATCTTTCGATTTTGGTTGAAATGATTGTATTGCTTGTGGCATTTATCCTGATTTGGATATTTTCTAAAAAAGCGGTCAACCCTTTTATTAAAAACATTGAACGGCAGAAACAGTTCATTACGGATGCAGGACATGAAATCAAGACGCCATTGACTTCCATTGTTACAAGTGCGGATATACTGGCAATGGATTATCAGGATAATGAGTGGGTCAATAATATTCAGAACCAGGCTTCCAGACTTACAAAACTTGTCGGAGATCTGGTTACATTGTCAAGGCTTGACGAAGCTGCACCGTTTCCTGACAAAACAGATTTTCAACTGAGCGATGCTGTATGGGAGGCAATTGAGCCGTTTATTTCACTTTCGAAAGCAAAAGGAAAAAGGTTTACACAGGAAATAGAAGACGGTCTTGTATTTCATGGCGATAAAGTTTCCATTCAGCAGCTGATTACCATTCTTCTGGATAATGCAATAAAATATTCGGATAAAAACGGAGAAATCCATCTGTATGTTTATAAAAAACATAAAAGGTTTGTAATAGAGACAGTAAACACATGCAATCTGACTGATACAAAGGATCTCGGCCGGCTGTTTGAGCGATTTTACCGGATGGATCGGTCACGCAGCGCATATACAGGCGGTACCGGAATAGGATTGTCAATTGCAGAGGGGATAGCCGAAGCACATAATGGTAAAATTACCGCAGAGAGTAAAGACGGAAAGACCATCCGCTTTCGCACCATAATGCAGAGGTGATAAGAAAACACATTTATGTCCATAACGGATAAAATGTGTTTTTTTTGTGTTATCAGGGGGTATCTGTTTTATTTTCAACTACATTTTGAGTTCTGGCTTTATAAAAGATAGCATGCTGAATAAATTTAAATAAGGAGCTTCCATCATGGCAAAAAAGATTTTGAAAGCAGTAATCGTGGCTGCTGTTATCTGCGCAATCATTATACCAAGGGTTACGAAAAAGAAGCAGTTTGCGGAGGCAGTGGCATTGCCGCTGATCAACGCGGAGGTGCCGTCTGCAGGCAATATCCGTTTAACATCCAGTGTAATCGGAACAATAGAACCGTCGAATGTTATTTATGTATATCCGAAGGCTGCAGGCGATATCACATCGGTCAATGTGAAAGCGGGTGATCCCGTAAAAAAGGGCGATGTAATATGCACGATCGATACAAAACAGGTGGATACTGCCAAAAACAGCATGGACAGCGCTCAACTGTCACTTAAACAGGCTCAGGATGAACTTGCCCGTCAGCAGATCTTGTATCAGAGCGACGGTATATCAGCACAGGCATATGAACAGTATCAGAATAATGTCGAAACAGCCAAACTGCAGTATGACAGGAGTAAACTGAATTATGAAACACAGGTGGAGTACAGCAATATATCATCGCCGATAGACGGTATTGTTGAAAGCTGCAGCATGGACCTTTATGATACTGTTTCCCAGGCAAATCAGATCTGCGTTATTTCAGGGGAAGGAAATAAGCATGTTACGTTTTCAGCAACGGAAAGAATAAGAAATTATCTGCATACCGGAGATGAGATTTCGATTGAAAAAGATTCAAGGACCTGCCAAGGTACTGTAACGGAAATCAGCACGATGGTCAATGCAACTACGGGATTGTATGAAATAAAGGCGGAACTCGGCGGAGATGCGAATTTTTCCACTGGTTCGGAAGTGAAGCTTTATGTAACATCGGAATATGCAGAAAATGTCATGACCATTCCCGTAGACACCGTTTACTACGAAAACAGTAAGCCATACGTCTATACCTGCACTGAAGACGGAATAATCCATAAAAAAAATATAGAAACCGGAATTTATGATTCAAAGGTCATGGAAGTAAAATCGGGTCTTATGTCCGATGATCTTGTGGTGACAACGTGGAGTTCAGAACTTGATGAGGGAAGTAAAGTCCGCCTAAACAGTTCCGACAAAATGATAAATATTGATGCAAATTCCTCTGCATCAGGTAAATAAGGGAGGAGAACATCAATGAAGCATATAACACAATTTGTTCTGAAGCGCCCGGTAACCATTCTGATGTGCATTCTGTGCCTGATTTATTTTGGATATACATCTGTTACCAGTGCCAAGCTCGAGCTCTCGCCCGATATGGATATGCCCATGCTGATGGTCATGACATCCTATACGGGAGCCAACCCGGAAGATATGAATGATCTTGTGACAAAAAAGATAGAGGATCAGGTAAGTTCCCTGAGTGGACTTAAAAATATCAGGTCAAGTTCCAGCGAAGGTGCATCCATGGTCATGCTGGAATATTACTACGGAACCGATACGGACAAGGCGTATGATGATTTGAAACAGAAGATTGATCTGATCAAGCAGAATCTTCCGGATGACTGTGATACCCCTGTGATAATTGAAATGAGCATGGACAGTCTGCCGGATGTAAGACTTTCCGTGAATAATTCAACAACGGATAATCTGTATACATATGTTGAGAACAAGGTCAAACCGGAATTCGAAAAAATATCCGACGTGGCTGAAGTCGCAATACAGGGCGGTGGAGAGGAATATGTCAAAGTCGAGATTAATGCAGAGAAAGTAAGCCAGTATAAACTGAGCATGACATCCATCGCGAATGACATCAAGGCAGCGGATATCTCATATCCCGGCGGGGAAACGGAAGTGGGGAAGGAAAAGTATTCCGTATCCACACGAATGACATTTGATACGGTGGAGTCGCTGAAAAAAGTACCGTTGACCGTATCCGGTAAAAACACGGTTTATCTGGAAGATGTCGCGAAAATCTATACAACTGCCGACAAAGAAAATTCTATAGCAAGATACAACGGTGAAGATACTGTATCGCTCATGATCACGAAGCAGAAGAGTTCAACTGCGGTTGATCTTTCAAATCAGGTTAAAAAAGTCATAAAAACATTAAAGACAACCGATCCAGACACTACGGTTTCAATTATCAGCGACAGTGCGGATTCCATCAAATCATCCCTTTCTTCCGTTGTGGAAACACTGCTTTTGGCTGTTTTGATTTCCATGATTATTATCTGGATGTTTTTCGGCGACATCAAGGCGTCTCTGATTGTTGGAAGTTCCATACCAATGTCTATTCTGACGGCATTGATCCTGATGAAACAGATGGGCTTTTCATTAAATGTCATTACGCTGAGCGCACTGACACTGGGTGTCGGCATGATGGTGGACAATTCCATAGTCGTTATGGAAAGCTGCTTCCGCGTGACAGCCGATTCCGGAAAAAAACCCGGATTTGTTGAATATCTGCATGATGCCTTGCTGGGAACGGATATTGTGGGAACCTCTATTATGGGTGGAACCGTAACGACCTGCGTTGTGTTTCTTCCGCTGGCTTTCCTGAGCGGGATGACCGGGCAGATGTTTAAACCGCTTGGCTGGACGATTGTGTTCTGTATGGCAGCATCCCTCCTTTCGGCAATAACGGTTGTGCCACTCTGTTACATGGTTTATAAGCCGAAGGAACGTAACAATGCGTTGTTATCCAATCCCGTAAAAAACTTCCAGGACTGGTACAGGAAGACAATGCGCCGCATTCTCCCGAAGCGGAAAACCGTTATGGGAATTTCCATAGGACTGCTGATGCTTGCATTCTGTTTTGCTTCGCAGCTTGGCGTGGAACTGATGGCTTCCGATGATCAGGGCGAGATCAGCATTACCGTTGAAACGAGGCCCGGTCTGCAAACGGAAGAAATAGACAACATTTTAAAACAGGTGGAATCGATCATCAGTAAAGATCAGAATCTGGAATCATATCTGGCAAATTACGGGGGAAGCAGCAATCTGAGAAGTCAGTCAGGCTCCGCTTCTGTAAGTGCATATTTGAAGGACAACAGGACGGAAAAGACTTCCGCTGTTGTTAAAAAATGGAACAGAGAACTGAAGGATGTTGAGAATTGCAATATTTCGATTTCCATGAGCTCTTCCATGAGTATGATGTCTTCTAATAATCAGGATTTTGATCTGATCCTGAAAGGGACGAATTATGATGACGTAAAATCCGTTTCGGATAAAATTGTCGGGAAACTTGGAGAGCGGGAGGATGTTTCCAAAGTCCATTCTGATCTGGAAAACTCGTCTCCGGTCGTAGAAGTACGTGTGGACGCGATTAGAGCACAGTCATACGGACTGACTGCTCCAGCCATTGGAAGCACTGTACTGAATATGATAAACGGCATAACCGCAACTGATATGGAGGTCAATGGCAATAACATCGATGTCAAGGTAAAATATCCGGAGGATGAATATAAAACGATAGATCAGGTAAAGGGAATCATCCTGAAAACAAATACCGGCGGAGAAGTGGCACTGACAGATCTTGCGGATATCAGTTACGTGGACAGTCCGGCCAGTATAGCCCGTGAGAATAAGCAGTACAAGGTGACAGTCAGCGGCCTGTATACGGACAAGGCAACAAAGAACACGAAGACTGAAATAACGAATGAGGTGGTGAAGCCGAATCTGTCCACAGGTGTAACCATTGGTATGAATAATACCGATCAGTCTCAGTCAGAAGAATTCCCGAAACTGCTCGGTGCAATCGGAACTGCGATTTTTCTGATTTTTGCCGTCATGGCCGCGCAGTTCGAGTCAGTGAAATATTCGGTTATGGTCATGACGACCATTCCGTTCAGCCTTATAGGAGCGTTTGGGCTCCTCTGGCTCGCGGACAGCAAAATTAGCATGGTATCCCTGATCGGCTTCCTGATGCTGATCGGAACCGTGGTTAATAACGGTATTTTATATGTCGATACGACGAATCAGTACCGTGCAACGATGGATATGGATACGGCACTGGTGGAGGCCGGTGCGACGAGAATTCGTCCTATTCTGATGACGACATTGACTACGATTCTTTCCATGGTTCCCATGGCATTTGCCATCGGGAATTCAGGCAGCATGACGCAGGGACTGGCCCTGGTGAATATAGGAGGTTTGACTGCATCTACCATAATGTGTCTTATGATGCTGCCGGTATATTATTCGATCATGAGCGGAAAAAAGAAAAAAAAGGAGGAAACGGAGGAATGAAAGGCAGAATGAAAAAATGGTCGGTCGTACTGCTGGCAGCAGCGATCCTGACATCTTCGCAGACGGTTTCCTTCGCGTCAAGTCCGTCTTTTGCAAGAACGGATGATGAGTGGACGGGCTTAAAGGACAACAGGCTGGAATATGGAGAAATACCGGATCTCATACACGAATACAATATTACCGTCCAGAATAATCAGTATAAATACAATGATTTTATAAACGACTACGGACATACCAGAACGGATGTCTCAAATGAGTATATCAGTCTGGCAATTGATCTGGAATCCGAAAAATCCGGCGGAGATGATGCAGCTTCAAAAATAAGCGATATGCAGCTGCAGATTCAGGCAGACAATCTGCGAAAACAGGCAGACAACAACATTGAAGACAGCGAAACATATTATCTTACATACTGCCAGGCAGAAGATAATCTGTCGGAGTCTGCAGAAGCAAAATTCATTTCCTATTATCGCAGCAAGGCAGAACTGGAAACGGCGAAAGAACAGCTTGAAGTGCTGCAGAGCGCTTTTGAACAGACAACATTGAAACGCCAGGCGGGAACTGCCACACAGGCTGAAGTCCTGAGTGCGGAAGAATCCGTAAAAACGCAGGAGGAGGTGATAAAAAAGCTGGAACTTGAAATTGAGAACACAAGACAGAAGCTGATTGTTATGCTGGGATGGAAGGGAAACGATCAGCCGGAGATCGGAGATCTTCCTCAGATCAGTATGGATGAAATAAACTCAATCGATCAGGAGTCGGATAAAAAGACTGCTGTTTCAAATAATTATACTCTGAAAATCAACAAAAAGAAACTAGAGAATGCGCAGGAGGAGGCAAACAAAAATGACCTTCAGAAAACAATTGCCGCGAATGAAAAACAAATCGGTGTTTCGGTAACAGATGCATGGCAGGAACTGAGAAAGACGAAACTTGCATATGAACAGGCGGAAGCCGAGGCACTGACTGAAAACAGGAAAACGGATATTGCCTCACAGAAATATGCCGCAGGGGTGATTACACAACATGAGCTGCAGTCACAGCAGCATGAACAGTCTGAAAAGCAGCGTACTACTGAAACCGCAAAAATGGATTTATTAAATGCTTATGAAATATACAGATGGAATATCAAAGGACTTGCGAAGGCAGAATAGGAGAAACATTGAAAAAAACAAAAAGTAAAATTCTTGCAGTTCTGCTTTGTGTTGCTGAGATGACAGCAGTTATCCTGACCGGTGCGGTTCAGTCATTTGCCGCAGAGACATACACGGCCACAGACGGAAATGAGATTAAAGAAGAAGATTTGATTGATGGGATGATTGAATACCGGGAACTAGGTTCTCTGGTCCACCGGAATAACATAACCATTCACTTGATACGTGAGAACGTACAGAGAACTAAGGACGACTACAGCAGTCTGAAAACGCAGATTAAATGGGAAAGACTGAACACATTCAATGAAAAAGATGAAGCGGAAGATGACAAAGATAAGGAGTCTTATATAACCAGCATGACAAACGAGAAGATTTACATGAGTGCCATTGAATCTTTAAAGAAAATTCTGGACAATATGGATAAAAGCGGATCATTGAATGACAGCTGGAAGACGGTGGAAAAACAATTGACAGGTGCTGCGCAGAATCTGATGATTTCGTATCAGTCGCTTGCGAACGAAGAGGGAATGCTTACCCAGCTGCAGAGCCTGTATGAACAGTTGCGTACGGAAATGATTGCAAAAGCGAGGGCAGGAATGGCAACGGAAACGGATGTCGCAAATGCGGAAAATATGCTCAGCAGTGTGAATAATTCTTTAAATTCGGTAACTGACGGAAAATCAACAGTGAAAAAAAATCTGTGCATCATTCTGGGACTTGATGAAAACGGCAGTTATGAAATCGGAAAGATACCGGAACTTGATCAGAATAATCTTAACGCGATCAATATTGACACAGATATTAAAACAGCCACCAGCAATAATTCAACAATACTTTCGACAAGGCATGCTTCTGCAAAGGGAACGGCAGAAGTAAAGAATAAGGCATTGCAGGAAAACGGACAGAACAGGCAACTGGAGACTAAAATGAAAGAATTATACGGGCAGATTGAAATCGCGCAGCTTGCAAGTAATTCAGCTTCCACCGGGATGAAAGCAGCGGAAAGATCTCTGAGCAGCGCAAAAATAAGATATAGTACCGGACTCTCCGGAAAATCGGAATATCTTCAGTCAGAGCAAGGATATCTTCAGAAAAAGACTGCATTTGAAGCATCCGGATTAAATCTGTTTCAGGCATACGAAACCTATGAATGGGCAGTCAAAGGGATAACAGAGCTGGAATGACAGGAGGACAGAGGCAATGAATATAAAAAGCAGAAAGGGGTTTTGTTTTTTATTATGTGCAGTGATTTTCCTGGCAAACGGAAGCGTTCCGGCATATGCGGGTGAGCAGACAACGGAGAGGGACATTGTCTGCTCACAGCTGGAAGGTGCGTTGAAAAAAGCGGGTCTCTATCAGAATGAAAGCGGGCCGGTTGAATATACGGTCGTATATGAAACCAGGGATTTTTATTATGTCCGGGTAGCACGCGAAGAGGGACCGGCTGAAACTGTAACACTGAACAGCTATGCGGTGCAGAAAAAGGACGGAGACACGGTGTCTGCCGGCTGCAATCAGCATTTTAAACTGGATCTGTCGAAATCTTCCGGTTAACTGCAGCAAAACATTAATTTTTTTCAACTTCATTTCAACCTGCTGAGTTAGAATATAAACAGTTAAAGGAAATCTTTAACTCTCATACCCTACCCAATGCGGCACCTCGTCTGACGAGGTGCCGCATCCGCGTATTATCAGAAAAATCGAAAGTCGTGTTGCCGCAGAAAAAGTTTTCCAATATGTTGTTAAAACAACTTCATTCAAACGGAAACGATATTATGATACAGGCTGTAGAGAAAAGAAAATCAGATATCGTTGAGCGGGCTTTACGCCCGGAAAGGAGCATTTATGAAGTACTTTGTGAATGAAGGCTGCATCGGCTGCGGAATGTGTGCCTCTTCCTGCCCGGAAGTTTTTAAGATGACGGATGCGGGTGTTGCACAGGCGATGGAGGGCGATGTGCCGGACAGTGCGGAAGAATCCGCAAAGGAAGCACAGGGAAACTGCCCTGCAGGCGCGATTGAGAACAAGGAATAAAAAAGGAAGAGGAAAAAACAATGGAAAACAAAATGTTCTGTTATCAGTGTCAGGAAACCGCAGGCTGCACAGGCTGTACAATAGCAGGCGTCTGCGGAAAGAAGCCGGATGTCGCGGCCATGCAGGATCTGCTGATCTATGTGACCAAAGGCCTTGCGGCCGTGACGACGTGCCTTCGTTCGGAAGGAAAGAAGGTCGATGAGAAAATCAATCATCTGGTCACTATGAATCTGTTTACGACCATCACGAATGCCAATTTCGACAGGGAAGCAATCACGGCACGGATAGAAAAAACGCTGGCGGTAAAAGAGGATCTGCTGAAAAGTGTGAAGAATCCTTCCGCACTTCCGGCTGCCGCGCGCTGGAACGGTGAGCGCAATGAATATGGATCCAGGGCTGCTGCCGTCGGAGTCCTTTCCACGAAGGACGAAGACATCCGCAGCTTAAGAGAACTGATCACCTACGGCCTGAAGGGGCTTTCTGCCTATTCCAAACATGCCAATGCGCTGCTTCTGGACGACGGCGAGGTGGATGCCTTCATTCAGCGCGCGCTTGCGGCAACTCTCGACGACACACTGACCGCCGATGATCTGGTGGCGCTTACGCTGGAAACGGGAAAGTACGGCGTTGCCGGCATGGTGCTTCTTGACAGGGCAAATACGGAAGCCTACGGCAATCCGGAGATTACGAAGGTCGAGATCGGCGTCAGAAAGAATCCGGGCATTCTGATTTCCGGACATGATCTGAAGGACCTGGAAATGCTCCTGAAGCAGACGGAGGGAACCGGCGTCGATGTTTATACGCATTCCGAAATGCTTCCGGCGCATTATTATCCGGCCTTCAAGAAGTATGCGAACTTTGCCGGCAACTATGGCAATGCCTGGTGGAAACAGAAGGAAGAGTTCGAGTCCTTTAACGGCCCCGTGCTCATGACGACCAACTGCATTGTCCCGCCGAAGGACAGCTACAGGGACCGTCTCTATACGACCGGGGCGGCAGGCTATCCGGGATGCAGACACATTCCGGGGGAGACCGGAGAAGAGAAGGACTTTTCGGAAATCATCGAACAGGCGAAGAAATGTGCGCCGCCGAAAGAAATCGAGACCGGAGAGATCGTGGGAGGCTTTGCCCATGATCAGGTGCTGAAGTTGTCCGATCAGATCGTGGCTGCGGTGAAATCGGGTGCAATCAGAAAATTTGTCGTCATGGCCGGATGCGACGGACGTGCGAAGAGCCGCAGCTATTATACGGAATTTGCCGAAGCGCTGCCGAAGGATACGGTCATTCTCACGGCAGGATGCGCAAAGTACAAGTACAACAAGCTGAACCTGGGCGATATCAACGGGATTCCGCGGGTACTGGATGCGGGTCAGTGCAACGACTCCTATTCGCTGGCCGTGATTGCCCTGAAGTTAAAGGAAGTGTTCGGACTTGACGACATCAACAAGCTGCCGATCGTTTATAACATTGCCTGGTATGAGCAGAAGGCGGTCATTGTCCTGCTGGCACTCCTTTATCTCGGAATAAAGAACATCCATCTGGGGCCGACACTGCCGGCATTCTTAAGCCCGAACGTGGCAAAAATCCTTGTGAAGAATTTCGGAATCGCGGGGATAGGAAGCGTCGAAGACGACATGAAGCTGTTCTTCGGAGACACGGCGGAATCCGGGACATGATGAAATGAAGAACGGTCAGTATGAGATCAGAATCAAAAGAATTTATGATGCGCCAGAACCGGAGGACGGATACCGTGTGCTGGTGGACCGGCTGTGGCCGAGAGGAATCCGCAGGGACGAAGGACGCTTCGAAACGTGGCATAAGGAGATCGCGCCTTCGCCCGATTTAAGAAAGCAGTTTGCTCACAGAACGGAAAAGTTCGCCTGGTTCCGGGAAAGGTATCTTCTGGAACTGGACGGGAACGGCGGCAGAGAGTCCTTCCTCAATGACTGCAGGGAGAACCTTAAGACCCGGAACGTGACACTGCTTTACGGAGCCAGGGAACCGCTCTGCAATCAGGCGGCTGTCTTAAAGGAATGGCTTGCAGCTAACGGCTGCGGCGGTCGTCTGTCCGGCGGGAAGTCTGTTTCACCGTGAAAGTGTTTTTCTTAAATGTGATCAGGCCGTCGGCCTGCATTTTCGAAAGTTCGCTGGAGAGCGCGCTGCGGTCTACGTTCAGGAAGTCCGCGAGCTGCTGACGGTCAAAGGGAATGGTAAAGCTGTAGCTTCCGCTCCGGAGGATCTGGTTGGAGAAGAAGGAAAGAAGCCGGCCGCGGATGGTTTTCGGAGACGTGTAGCGGATGTGTCTGGAAAGGTCGAGGCTCTTCCTGGCGAAGATGTGGAGAAGGTTCTGAATCAGGCGGAGCGGAAAGGAAGAATGTCCCGCAGACCCGAACAGATCGGAAATATTGAGAAAAAGGATTTCCGTTTTTTCCGCGGCGGAGACGTCTACCAGAAGATGTTCACCGGGAATGCTGGCATAGGTTTCGGCAAAGATCTGTCCGGACGTGAAATGACCGAGGATGCTTCTGCTGCCCCAGATATCGTTACTTTCGATGTTGATGCTGCCGGACAGGATCAGTCCGAGGGAGTGCGTGACGTCGCCGGCCCTGAAGATCAGTTCGTCTTTTTCATATTTTCTGGTGTGTCCCTTCATCATCGGCAGGATTTCCCGGATTTCGTTTTCGTTCATGCCGCTGAACAGAGGCGTATCTGCAAGGAATGTATAGTCCATATTTTCTCCATCCGTTGTTATAACAACATAATTTTTAAAAAATTATAGTATGATTAAAACAGAAAGTAAAGAGAATGCGGGGATCGCGGAGGGCAGTAAAAGGGTCCGCGGCCGGAAAGCGGGGCAACAGATATGGATTCAAAGGTATATGTAAGAAATCTGCCTCAGGAAAAGGTTTTACCGCTGGCAGATCAGATCGAATCAAAGGAAGGCCAGATTGTCAGTAAGACGCTGGCGCAGAACGATGCGTTGAGCATTACGCTGTTTGCCTTTTCCCGCGGGGAAGAGATCAGCACGCATGATTCGGAAGGTGATGCGATGGTACAGGTCTTAAGCGGGACCGGGAAGTTCACGGTCGGCGGAAAGGAGCATCTGGTCCACGCGGGAGAGTTCCTGATCATGCCGGCAGCGATCAAACATGCGGTATATGCGGTAGAGGATTTCAAAATGCTTCTTACGGTGGTGTTTCCGTTCCCGGAAGAAAAGGCTTAACCGGTTTCGGCAGGAATGAAATGATCAGAGCCCGGCGGCTTCGGCTGCCGGGTCTTTTGTTGTACTTTTGTTGTAGTCCGGACGGTATGCTTTAAAAAAGAAACTGAAATCTGCCTGTACATTTATTTCCTGAAGGAGTATCAGCGGACATGAAAAGAAAAATAAGCGCCATGACAGCACTGCTCCTGATCATTGTTATGCTTTCCGGATGCGCGGGAACCGGAAAGAAGGAGACAGACGGAAACGCAAGATTTACGAAGCTGTCGGATTTTGCAGGGAAGACGATGGGGATTAAGACAGGAACGATCTTTGACAGGGTTGTTGCCGGCGTTGTGGAGGGCGTACAATTCAAATATTACGATGATATCGGCGGAGAACTGCTGGCACTTTCCTCCGGGGATATGGATGCTGTCGTGCTGGATATGCCGGTGGGAAAACTCGCTGCCGTGCGTACGAAGGGACTCGCGCTGTTTTCCGAAGTCGTGGCGGATGATTCCTACGGGTTCGGATTTAAAAAGGGCAGTCCGCTGACAGAGAAAGCAAGCCTGCTGATCGAAGGGTGGCAGGCGGACGGTACGCTTAAAAAGCTGGAAGATAAATGGATCAGCGGAGAAGAGAGTTTAAAAACAATCGATGAAACACCGTATGATATGCCGAACGGCACGCTGCGGCTTGCTTTCGATACCAACACGGAACCGATGTCCTATATGGGCGCGAACGGCAGGCCGGCAGGATACGAAGTGGAACTGGCACATATGATTGCCCGTTCCCTCGGCATGAAGCTGGAAACAACGTCCGTGAACTTCAGCGCGCTGATCAACATGCTGGTAAGCGGCAGGGCGGATATGGTCTGCGGCGCCATGTCCATTACCGACGAGCGCCGGGAAAATATCGATTTTTCAACCACACATTACGTGGGCGGCGTGGTGCTGCTCTGCCGTGCTTCCGATCTCGGCGTAACGGACACACAGGGGCGGAAAGGATTTGCAGCCGGACTGTCCGACAGCTTTGAAAAAACATTTGTCCGCGAAAACCGCTGGAAGATGGTTTTATCCGGACTGGGCGTGACCATACTGATTTCGGTGCTTGCCGCTTTGCTCGGAACGCTTTTCGGATTTCTTCTCTGTCTTCAGAGAAGAAACAGAAAGAAATTATGGTCGGGTCTTGCGGCGGCGTTTATCCGCATAGTCCAGGGAATCCCGGTTGTCGTTCTTCTGATGGTACTGTACTATATTGTGTTTGCATCCGCAAGAGTAGACGGCATCCTGGTGGCGGTGATCGGTTTTGCCATCAATTTCGGCGTCTATACTTCGGAAATGATGCGGACCGGGATTGATGCAGTGGACAGGGGACAGTGGGAGGCCGCCGATGCGCTCGGCTTTGACAGGGTAAAGACCTTTACGAAGGTGATTGCGCCGCAGGCCCTGAAGCATATCCTTCCGGTCTACAAGGGTGAATTTATTTCCATGGTCAAGATGACTTCCGTGGTGGGTTATATTGCCATTCAGGATCTGACCAAGGCGGGAGATATTATCCGCAGCCGCACCTACGAGGCATTTTTCCCGCTGATCGCCACTGCCGTGATTTACTTTCTGGTCACCTGGGGCATGACTGAACTGATCGGCCTTGTCGATATCGTGATCAGTCCCGAAAAACGTTCCCGTATTCCGAAGGGTGTCGATATCCGCAGGACATCAGAGGATTCGGACATTTCCTTCCCGTCTGGAAAGGATGCGGTGATCCGCATTGAACATCTGCAAAAGGTATACGAAAATGTGACGCCGTTAAAGGATGTCAATGCAGAGATTCTGCGCGGCGATGTCATAACGGTCATAGGCCCTTCCGGCACCGGAAAATCAACGCTTTTACGGTGCATCAACAGGCTGGAAGTCCCGACCGGAGGAACGGTCAATGTCCTCGGCACCGATATGGGAGGCGGAAGCGAGACCGTTCAGGCGGTACGGCGGAAGATGGGAATGGTTTTTCAGTCGTTCAATCTTTTTCCGCATCTCACCGTGCTGGAAAATATCATGCTGGCTCCGGTGGAACTTGCAGGGAAAACGAAACAGGACGCCTGCTGCCATGCCATGAATCTTCTGCGCAGGGTCGGACTCGCGGAGAAAGCGTTGTCCTATCCGGGAGAGCTTTCCGGCGGGCAGAAACAGAGAGTGGCGATTGCCCGGACTCTCGCCATGCGGCCGGAGATCATTCTGTTTGACGAACCCACCAGTGCGCTCGACCCGACCATGGTCGGCGAGGTGCTGTCCGTCATCAGAGGCCTGGCGGAAAAAGGGCTGACCATGCTGATTGTCACGCACGAAATGAAATTTGCCCGGGATGTTTCGACGCGGGTGTTTTACATGGACGAAGGAGTTGTCTACGAGCAGGGGACGCCGGCACAGATCTTCGATGCTCCCGTGCGGGACAGAACCCGCATTTTCGTGAAACGCCTCAAGGTGTTCGAGACACGCATCCAGTCGCCGGACTACGATTTTATCGCGCTTCAGGAGGCGATTGCGGCATTCGGCCGGAAACATCTTATGACGATGCGGCAGATCGGCAATATGCAGCATATCTCTGAGGAGCTGATGGCACAGAATACCATTCCGCGTCTCGGCCCGTCTTTCGATCTCACGGTAACGGCAGAATATACGGAGGAGACCGGAGAACTGGATATGCGTTTTGTCTGGAAGGGTGAAAAGTACAATCCGTTCGAGGAAGGCGAAGAACTCTCCGTTAAAATGGCGCGGTCCATTGCAGAGGAAAGCAGATTTCAATATAAGGACGGCGTGAACCGGCTGGAACTGAAGCTTTAAGGACAGGACAGTAAACAACGGATGAACACGGCTGTGTTAAAATGATAAAAAACAGACCGGAAAATACGGCAGCGGCAGCATCACAAAATTCTGAAAATAGCGAGGCAAGAATATGTACGGCCCAAGTGAAAAACTGAAAAGTTATCTTCATGATTTCAACCATCCGGCAGGCATGCATTTGAACCGGGATAACCGCTGGGTCAGAATGGCTGACGGAATTCCGTGGCGCTATTTTGAATCGAAATATGCGTCTCAGTTTTTCAGCGGGAGCAGAAGGATATCGGGACTTTTCCGGATGGCGCTGGGAGCGCTGCTGATCCAGGATTATCTGAAATGTACGGATCAGGAACTGATCATGCAGATTTCCGAGAATCCTTACATGCAGTATTTCATCGGACTTCAGGGTTTTCAGGAAAAAGAACCGTTTGCGCAGGAAGATCTTTCCGCTTTCCGGGAAAAAATCGGTCCTGAAACCCTGATCGAAGCAAATGACTATATGACCGGGAAAATGAAAAAAGAAGATGCCCCGGACATCGGACCGGAAACTGCCCGGATCAGAAAGCATGCAGCGGAAAAAATACCGGTATTTAACGGGAAATATTCGTTTCATGACGATATGCGGGGAAATACCGAAGCCCTGAAACTTTTAAAGAAGAACTTTGCCGCCATCCTGGAATTTGAACTGCTTTACAAGCTGATCATTTCCGTCGTTTCCCTGACGGCGCTGCGCGGTCTGTTCCTGTTTTCGGTGCGCCTGTCGGGAAATACCTATTTCAGCTCGGATATGGTGAAGAGTTATCTTAAGAGCCGTTTTTCCGTTGTCTTCATCGTGCTGATTTTAATCGGCCTGGCCTGGATTTCCCTGTTCGATGTCACCAGTGTTGTGCAGTGCCTGATGGCATCCCGCGAAAACCGCCGCCTGAAACTGTCCGAAATGATCCGGGCAGGCGTGAGGACTTCCGGCCGCATTCTCTATCCGAGGAACTGGTCCATGGTCGTGTTCATCCTGCTGATCCTCCCCCTGACCGGGCTTTCCGGGATGATTGGCCTGGTGACGGATTACAATGTCCCGCCGTTTATCATGAGCTATATTCAGGCCAACAAACTGCTGTTTCTGCTGTTTGTGACTGGCATGAGCATTCTGTTTTTAATGGCCTGCAACTGGATCTTCAGCATCCATGCATTTCTCTTTGAATGCCCTACCTTTGACCAGGCGAAAAAGCGGAGCAGCAGTCTTTTGCGAGGGCGTCGTATGCGCACCTTCAAGAGCATTCTTTTCTGGATCTTCCTGGTGTTATGCGGTACCCTGCTGTTTTATGTCGCAGTGGACGGCATCGTCTTTCTCGTGATCCGGCTTTCGGTTCCTGCCGACGGGCGGTTCTATGCGGCGCTTACGGCGATTTCCATCAGCAACAGGGTTCTTGACTTCCTTGTGGCAGTGGTCGGCGTTCCGCTGATCTTTGCCAAAATCACGGCGCTTTATGAAGAATATTCTCTCGGCAGCGGCCTGGCGGAGAATCCGGATTCCGAAGATGAAAAGTACAGGAAGCAGCTCCTTGAGGTACAGATTTTTCTGGAAGAGGAACGGAGCGAGAAAGACTTTTCGCTTCGAGGCAAAAACGTATCATCCCTTCTTCCGGCCAAAATCAGCATGGCCGTTTATGCAGCCATCATCATTTTTGCCATCATAACAAGCTTCATGAATGATTTCGGAGAGGTAAAAAATCATTATTTCCGTGGCACGGATGTCCGTCTGACCGGTATCGCGGCACACCGCGGCGACAGCATGTCCGCGCCGGAAAACAGCATTCCCGCATTTGAAAATGCCATTAAGGATCATGCGGACTGGATAGAACTCGACGTCCATGAGACTCTGGACGGCGTGATCGTGGTTTCGCATGACGCGGATATCAGACGGATAGCCAACGTGAACAGGAACATACCGGATCTTACCTATGAGGAACTGAAGCAGTATGATGTGGGAAGCTGGTTCAGTCCGGCGTTTAAGGACCTGCACATAGCAACACTGGATGAAGTCATGAAACTGGCAAAAGGAAAAATCAAACTGAACATTGAAATCAAACCGGCCGCCGGCGATCATGAACTGATCGAGAAGATCATCACAATCATCCGGGACAACGACTTTCAGAACGACTGCCTGGTTGCTTCCCTGAACAAGGACATGCTGGTCCGCGTCAAGGAACTGGATCCGGAGATCAGGACGCTTTATAACATGGCTTTTGCAACGGGAGACATGGAGGAAGCTGATTTCGCGGATGAATTCAGCCTGGAGGAGAGTACCGTCACGCAGGATGTCGTGGACAAAATCCACAATGCCGGAAGCAAAATATGGGTCTGGACGGTCAATGACGAGGATGATGTCAGAAGGTTCCGGGAAATGAAGGTAGACTATGTCCTTACGGATGACCCGACCATGGCGCGAGCGGCCATTCTGTCGTCGAACTTAAATGATGAGACCTCGGTCCTGATTTCGATGTTCTTTCAAAGACCGAAGAGCAATGTAAAGCCGGATGAAGGGCTTTAAAAGAAAAACCGTCTTGTTTTATCCCTCAAAATGGATTATTCTGTATCAGGATCATTCCATAAAATTTCAATCAAGCGAGGAAAGAGTAATGACGAAACAGACGGACAGAGAAGAGGCCTTTTCCATTTTAAAGGAGTATGGTTCACCCTGTTACGTATTTCATTCGGACGATTTTACGGCAAATTACCGCGCGCATGAGACGGCACTGAAGGCAGCATACCCGAAATATGAAGTCGCCTATTCCTTTAAAACGAACTATACCCCCAGAATATGCGAGATCGTGAAGGACCTGGGGGGCTACGCGGAAGTTGTTTCCGATATGGAGTACTGCTTCGCCAGAAGACTCGGCTGGGAAAATCCGCGCATTATCTACAACGGCCCGTGCAAGGGACCGCTTCTGTTTGAACATATCTCGAACGGCGGAAAAGTAAACGTGGACAGCCTCGACGAGCTGGACCGCATTCTTGCGTATGCGGCAGAGCATCCGGAGAAAACCTTTAAAATCGGTCTGCGTGCCAATATCAATGTGGGACAGAAGATCATTTCCAGGTTCGGGATCGATGCGGGTTCGGAAGACTTTGATCTTGCCGTCAGGAAAATCAGAAATTCCGGGAATGTTTCGCTTTCCGGACTTCACTGCCACATCAGCAAATCGCGTACGGTTGACAGCTGGATCAGGCGGATGAAAATCATGCTGGAACTTTCCGACCGCAATTTTCCGGACGAACCGCCGGAATATATCGATCTGGGAAGCGGAATGTTCGGCGTCATCGAACCGGAGGTGGCTTCCTTCTTCAAAATCGAAATTCCTTCCTATGAGGATTATGCGGCTGCGGCAATTGCACCGTTTGAAGAACATTACCGTTCGGTTCCGGATGATAATAAACCGATCCTTTTCACGGAACCAGGAACCACGGTGGACAACCGTTATGTTTCCATGCTTTCCACAGTGACGGCGGTGAAGCAGGTGAGCGGGAAAACCTTTGCCGTTCTTGATACGAGTAAATTCAATCTCGGAAAGATCAGCACGGATTTTAATCTTCCCATTCAGATCGCGCCGCTTAAGGAACCGGAAAAGACCGTGGAAAATGCGGACTTTGTCGGTTATACCTGTCTGGAATACGATGTCGTTTACCGGAACTATACCGGTCCGCTATCCGTGGGAGACTGCGTTATCTTCGGAAATGTGGGCGGATATACCAACACGCAGAAACCGCCGTTCATCATGACGCAGTGCGCCATGATCGAGAAAAGGCAGGACGGAACGAAGTATCTCATGAAACGGAAGGAAACCTGGCAGGATGTCATGGAAACCTACGTTTACGGAGACGGAAAGAAGAACTGTTAAGATCAGACAGAAAGACGCAATATGACTTCTGCTTTCGTGCCGGTTATCCGGCCGGGCAGAAGTTTTTTTATGCGCCTGTATTCGGTAAACGCACCGGCAATGCATTGAACTGAATAATGCGCGGGGCACGCCGGTCAAAGTGTTCCTTCGCGGCATGTGCCTTACATCAGAGCGAAGGTGGAAATTCTCTGCCGGATTGCAGAGCCTGGCATAGCAAAAATCATGCAAGCATAGTTACACTATGATATAATTATTATCAACAAAACAGCATATGTAATTAATAACGTGCAGAAAGAAAGCCGGCAGAAAGGGAAAAAATGTCGATCAGGGAAGAAGCGCTTGAGACCATGCTCCGTGAAACCACATCATTCATATTTGTGAAAGACCGGAAGGGAACTTATGTTGCTGCGTCGGATGCCTTTGCCGCGCTTTTCGGCGTCTCTTCCGGAACCGAAATTGCCGGGAAAACGGACAGGGATCTCGTGGAGAACCAGGAACATGCGCAGCATTTTGAAAAGGCGGACGATAAAGTCATGGAAAACGGCGTACCGCTTTATGATCTGATCGAACCGAACTTCACGGATGCGGCGGATGTCCGCTGGACATCCACGTCGAAATATCCCATTCGCGGAGAAGACGGACAGGTGACCGGACTGATAGCGGAGGGACATGTGATCGACAGCCGTTATGAAAGGAGGACCGCATATGAATATGATCTCCGTTCGGTCGTCGAACTTTCGCATGACGCATACGGCGCCATGATATGCGATGTCACATCCGGAAAAATCATAGAATTCCACAACTGCGGGGAATGGAAGACGGAACTCGGTGCGGGAATGCCATGGCAGGAACTTCTGAAGACTGCAAGGGAACATATCCGCTTTAAAAACGGGAGTGCAGAAGAACTGTTCCGGATGGCGGAATATCAGAATATCGTGACCATGTACCGGAGCAGCAGGAGGGCATTCAACATAGAATACTGCTGGGATGAAAACGAAAGCACGCGCTGGGTCCGGAATGACGTCCATATTTTTACCAATCCGGATACCGGACATCTTCTTGTCGCTTTTGTCCTTCATGACATCGGCGTCGAGCATGCGGAGCGTGACGAACTTGTGCGGCAGGCATACCGAGATTCCCTGACCGGACTCTTAAATCATGACGAGACGGTGAAAAGAATACAGGATTTTCTGCAGCGCGGCCAGAAAGGCTGTCTTCTTATGATCGACGTGGATGATTTCAAACATGTGAACGATACATTCGGCCATCCGGCGGGAGACAGGGTGCTGGTCCGCATCGGCGATATTCTGAAGACATCGTTTCGTACGGGAGACGTGATCGGCAGAGTAGGCGGGGATGAATTCATGGTCTTTGCGGTGGATCTTGAGGGGACTGCGGTCGCAAGAAACAAAGCGCAGACAGTGCTGGAAAAAATAAAAGGAAGCGGAGAGAAAGAAACGGACTGCTGCGTTACGGTTTCGGTCGGAATGGCAGCCTGCCTGGGAATCGAGAATTTTGAACAGCTTTATTCGCGTGCGGACGCCATGCTCTATACCTCGAAAAAGTCCGGCAAGGGAAGAGTGACGGCAGAGGGCGACAGAGTCGGATAAGGAATATGTCCGGAGCGGAACGAATTCTTCGCTTTCTGTAGAATTAATGCAGACAGGTATTGTATAATAAAAGTGATACTTTAAAAACGGTTATATGCGGTAAATGCATCAGCGGGGGTTAGCAGATGAAGAAACTGAAAAAAATCATGCGGAGACTGACGGTATTTCTGCTCACGGTCTCCATGGTCGTGCTGCCGGCTGCCGTACCGGCGGAAGCCGCAGCAGCGCAGAACATGGCTGCATTGACCGCGTCGGGCACTTCTTCCTACCGGAGCGTGAATCTTCTTTCCGGAACGGAGTCGTTCGATGCGGAGAAAGTCTATGAAGGGACGTACTGCCGCATTTATGAAGAAACGCGGGAATCCGCGGCGACCGTTTCCAACGCGACGGAGGATGATGCGGTCCTCCCGGACGGCCTGGTCGTGTCGTCCGTGGATGTGAAGGCACTTGGAACGTACATAGACAGTATGCCGGAGTTGACGGACCATGCCTTCGATTATGACGGCAACGGAAAACTGGAGGTTGTCATCACCGGGGATACGGTCTCCGGATGCTTTGCCGATTTTGATATCCTGTCTCTGGAAGAAGGTGGAGACGGGAACGAAGCGGACATGATCCGCATTCCCTTAAGCTCCACAACCGAGACAGCAAAGATTTCCGCCAGGAACGGTGTCGTCAATCTTGTTTCCTATCTGACGGGTCTTACAGGGGTCTCAGTCAATAACGGGGGAATTTACCGCGATGCGCCGTTTGTGACCTGTCCGAACAGGTCTGCATCGGTCTATTATCTTTTAGGCGATTACGGCTCGGAATACAGCCGGGAGTATATCCTTTCCCACGGAACACTCTGTGCATCCGGGGAATCGATCGATATCGGCGCCTATGCCGGGAAACCGTATGCTCTGTACGCGTGGTCCGTGACGTCATCGGGCACGGCCGGGGCAATCAGCCTGGCTTCCGGCACAGTGTCGCTCGGTTATGTGAAGGCGTCGCCGGAGGCAGGTGTTATCCCCGGCGGCTCGGCGGTCACGCTTTCCGCGGCTGCTGCGGTTTCCGGAATTTCGGAATATATCATGTATACGACGGACGGAACCATCCCCACCGGAACGAACGGAACGCGGTATACCGCCCCGGTTGTTATTTCCTCGGAGACGGTTCTTATGGCGAGGCTTATGACCGGTACCTCCGGGTACACGGACGATATCGTCAGTGCGTTTCACTATTATACGGCGGGAGCAGCAGACAGGTACGAACCGAACGACACAGTCGGAACCGCAGCAGGGGTAAGCTTCCCCGGCCGGTACGAGGCATATATTTCCACGGCCGGAGATGTCGACTGCTACCGGTTTACGCTGGACGAAACGACAGTCCTGGATGCGGTTCTCCAGTTTCCCAGCGGAACACAGTACGGAATGGAACTGCTTGACGGAACAGGAGCGGTGATTTCTTCGTGCAAGCTGTCCGATTTTTCTTCCATCCGGAAGCAGTCAGCGGTAGCGGGAACATATTATGTGAAAGTATATCCGGTCAGCGGATATTCCGCTACGGAAAGCTACACCCTGCGGATTTTAAAGGGAACGGTCTACAGTGCGGGAACCGATCTTCCGAATTTTTCCGAAATGAATATGGCGACGGCCTGGAGCGGAAAACAGGATGCAAACGAAACGGTCTATACGGGGACTGCCGGGAACAGCCTGAACGTCGGCGGAAACTTTGTCATGGTGACGCAGTATCTTTCGCTGTGGGACGGGCCGGTCAATGAAACCGATGACCCGTACACGCCGTCGGGCAGCCTCAATCAGCCGCATAAGAAACTCACGCCGTCGGACTATCATCTGCAGGCGGCCGTATATGCACCGACAGAAGCGGAGTGCAGCAGCAGGGCCGAATATATAGAACGCATCAAGGCCCTGGTTTATGCCTACGGTTCCGTGCAGATCGGCATGCCGTATTATTCTAAATTTCTGGACAGTACGGGCAAGTATCTGTACGTCTATACGAATTCTTCCTATTACAGTCCCAACCACGGCGTATCAGTCATCGGCTGGGATGACAGCTGCGCGAGGACAAATTTCCAGACCGGATATCAGCCTGCATCGGACGGTGCGTTCCTCATTAAGAATTCCTGGGGTACCGGTGAAAATGACGGCGGCTATTTCTACCTTTCCTATGATTCGCTGAACATCGGGATAGTCAATCCGGCTGCGCTGATCATGGAGGAAGGGACAGGCAACTACAACCGGGAATATGTGAACGATGCATCGGGAGCATTTGAAGAGATCGATTTGGATGGAGCTGCTTCCGTTTATAACAGGTTCAGCTCCGGCAGCACGGAAGAGAAACTGACGGCAGTTTCCCATACGATTTACGGCGAGAACGTGGACTATGAGATCTATGTCACGGTGAACGGGACAAAAACAAAAATCCTTTCCGGGAGCGAAAAGAATGCCGGCTATTATACGCACCGGCTGGAGAGCCCGGTTACCATTCCGGCCAATACGGATTTCATTCTGACAGAATTACTCCATAAGGAAGGCGGAGGCATTTCGATTGCGTACGGTTATGCCGATGCGGCAGCCGGATATGCCGGATATCAGAAATCAGATGCAATGATCGATCTGTCTTCGCAGGGTAAATATCCGAGCCTCAGGGCATTTACGACCAACGGGAGCGGCAGTGCGGAAATCGTATGTCCGAGAGAATATCACAAGGATGTTTTTAACGGCGGCGGAGCGTCAAACGGCGCACCGATGGCGAGCGGCAGCGACGCCTCGAACGACGGTCTGATTGTGAAAACCCTGAACTTTGAGGCTGCCGGCAGTACAGCGGTGGAAAACCTTCCGGATTCGTTTGATTTAAGATCGCTGAATGTCATCACGAGCGTGAAAAATCAGGGTTCGTTCGGTACCTGCTGGGCACACGCAGGCTGTTCTTCCGCGGAGTCGAGCGTCCTGATGGGCGGCGCGGAGCGGTTCGATTATCCGACCCGCATCACGATTACATCCGATCAGGGAAACGCGGTGACTCTTCCCGCCTCCGGCGGACAGGAAGTCAGCCTGAAAGCGGAACTCGATGTGTCGGAGCCGACCAGTGAAGTGATACGCTGGACTTTCGAAGGCGATCTGGATGCGGTTACCGTATTGAACAGGACCAGCATGTCGGGAGAGGACAAGGCGCTCTTTACCTTTAACAAAGCCGGGACGATTACGGCTACGGCCGTGTCGGATGCCGATCTGACCGTGAAGGCAAAGTATATGATTTCGGCATCGACGGTTACCGCGATCGTTCTGAATCAGAACAGCGCGACACTGGATCAGGGCAGCGGACTGACTCTTACGGCAGATTTTCTTCCGGAGGGGATCACGGCAGCCGGGCTGCGGTGGACATCATCCGATGAGAGCGTTGCTTCGGTGGACCAGAACGGAAATGTAACGGCAGTCGGAAAAGGGACTGCCGTCATAACGCTTTCCTTCGGAACGATCAGCAGTTCCTGTGCGGTAACTGTCATCGTTCCGGCTTCATCGGTTCAGATCAAGGGCGGCGGAACGATCAGCATTGAAAAAGGCGGTTCCTTTAAGATCAGTGCGACAGTTCTGCCGGACAATGCGGACGACAAGACCCTGACCTATTCCTCCGATAATCCGTCGGTTGCGACCGTGACGGCTGCAGGCATAGTGACTGCCGTTACGTACGGGACAGCCAGAATAACGGTCACCTGCGGCAAGGTAAGTTCGGTGCTTACCATTTCCGTCATCAGAGCCACCTCCGGAGGCGGAGGAGGCGGTGGCGGCGGAGGAGGCGGAGGAGGTGGAGGAGGTTCCGGCAGCAAGGCTGCTGCTTCCGCTTCTCCGGGCTCAGGGTCCGGCTTATGGGTACAGGACGGAAACGGCTGGTGGTACCGGAATCCGGACGGCACCTGGCCTTCATCCGACTGGAAGCAGATCATGCATAACGGAGTTCTGACCTGGTACTTCTTTGATGCAAACGGATATATGGCGTCCGGCTGGGTACTCTATAACGGGTTCTGGTATTATCTCTATCCGGCAGAGTACGGCGATCTGTTCGGCACCATGGCGGAGGGGGCGATTACCATAGACGGTATCACGTATCATCTGAACGAAACGGGTACGGCAGAGCTTCCGGAGGGTGCACTGATGGATCTGTAGAACATACCGGGAACCGTGTGCAGACCGGAAGCCGGCGTTGGCCGATCCGGAAGGCTATCATGCATCAGGTATCATGAAGAATGTTTTAAGAAATACGGACCGGAGCGCCACCGGCAGTCCGGCGGTATTCCTGAATAAAAGAAGCGGCATGGTCTTCGGACCATGCCGTTTCCTGTAACGGGTACAGAAGCTGTTTTCAGCCGGGAACAGATGTTTTATTTCTTTCCTGTCTGTTCTTCTTTGTTCTTTTCCATTTCTTCAAGCTTCTTTTTGGCCCAGTCTCTTCCGCCTGTACCGAATGCGATTGCGAAAGCGGCAGCAGCGGCTATGCAGAGCCACATGAACAGCGTGTCAATGATGGTCTTGGAAATACCAAGCTGGCTGATGGCCATGAAACCTGCAAGGACCATGATTCCGGTTTTGGCTGCAACAGAAAGTCCCTCTGCCTTCGGATAAGTCTTTAAGACAGAATCACTGGCCCAGTTGGCGGCAGCCCAGGCGGCAATCAGAACGAGGCAGGCTGCAAGCAGGGACGGCAGATACCGTATGATTGCATTGCCTACGCCTGTGAGCACGTCGATTTCCAGAATTTTGATCGCGGAAACGAAGAAGAGAATATTGATCACGGCCGTCACAATCCCGCCGGTGATCGCAGAAGCCGGAGTCGCCTTTTCGTTGTTGTTCTGAAAAGTCTTTTTCGCGTACTGATCCATTCCGGTTCCGGCAAGAACGGTTTTGACAAGCTTACCGACAAGATTTGCCAGGAACAGGCCGAATGCAATGAGAATGATCGCCGCAAAAAGACGCGGAATGAAATTGAAGATCTGTGCGATCATAGCGGTTGCAGGTGCGGAAATTGCCGGGATGTTCAGTACCTGAATGGCTGCGACGACAAAGGTGATCAGAATCAGCACATAGACAATCCGTGCAATGATATCCGAAAATCCGGTTCCCGGTTTCGCTTCAATGCCGCACTGCGCCTGCAGGGAATCCAGTTTCGTCTTTTTCAGGGAAGCGGAGAGCAGCTGGCACGCAAGCTTTGCCAGGAAAACGCCGAAGGCTGTGAGAATGCATGCGGCTATGATGTTCGGCAGAAAATTGATGAACTTCGAAGCCATGGATGCAATGGGAGCGGAGACATTGTTCATTCCGAGTTTATCCAGCGCACCCGGCAGGAACAGGAAGAACACGATGGCAAAGGTCAGATTGCCCAGCATGTCCGTCATATTCCGGGATTCTTTTTCTGCATCGCCCGTTGCGGATGACATGTGTTTTGCAGAAATCTTTGTGAGTATGCCTTTAACGATGTTGCGGAATATTGCTGCGAAAATCCATGCCAGAATGAGGAGAAGAACAGCCTGAATCGTTGAAGATAGTCCGCCTATCAGCGGGTTGAAAAAGTTTGTGACCCAGTTCATATGGAGCTCCTTTCTTGAAACACGTTTTATATTTAATTGTACAATTGTTATAATAACATAATATAAAGGGAATACAATATGCGACATGAATTAATTAATCGCATTTGTAAGCGACAAATGATGATTATCATTCGAAAACGTCGACATAAGGGCAGAAAAACATATGCCGGTAAGATGATTTTTAGTCAGGGAAACGGCAGAAATGAAACCTGAAACCATAAGGGCCGTTCTTGACGCCGGAAGGAAACCTGTTTATCATTAAACCCTGAAGGAGAAATTTTCTATGGATCTGAAAAAATCAAAACAGAATTCTGATCTGGAGATATTTGTATCTTATTTCAAACCGCATAAAAAGCTTTTTCTTCTCGATATGACATGCGCGTTCTGCATTTCCCTGATCGATCTGGCTTTTCCGTACGTTTCTCGGTGGTGCATGTATACGCTCATACCGGAAAATGCGTGGAAAACTTTCTGGACCGTCATGGCGGTTGTCCTGTGCGCCTATGTGCTCCGTTCGGTGTTTACCTATATTATCAGTTACTGGGGCCATACGTTCGGAATCCTTGTGGAAGCGGACATCAGGCGTGATCTGTTCCGTCACATGCAGGAACTGAGCTATGATTATTTTGACAATAACCGCGTCGGTCAGCTGATGAGCCGGCTTACCGCGGATCTGTTCGACATCACGGAACTTGCGCATCATGGCCCGGAGGACCTTTTCATATCAGCGGTTACGATCGCAGGCTCCGTCATCATCATGTTCACCATTCAGTGGCGGCTGGCACTGGTCATTGCCCTGATGATCCCGGTGTTCCTGATCGTGGTCTGGAAGTGCCGCAGTTCCATGAGCGAGGCGGCTGCAAAATTAAAGCAGACGACAGCGGCGATCAATGCGGACATCGAGTCCGGGATATCGGGGATCAAAACGGCAAAGGCATTTGCAAACGAATCGGCAGAGCTGAAGAAGTTCGACAGTTCCAACGATACCTTCAAGACTTCGAAGCGCCGTTTTCACCGTGCCATGGGCAGGTTCAATGCGGTCATGGAATTCTTTATGTGCATTCTTTCCGTCGCGGTCATATCCGTCGGCGGAGCGCTCATCATGAACGGAAAAATGAATACCATCGATCTGATCACGTTCAGTCTTTATGTGACCGCATTTGTAAATCCCATCAGAAAGCTTTCCAATTTCGCGGAACTTTTTTCCAACGGAATGGCCGGCCTGCACCGGTTTGCGGAGCTCATGCGGACGAAGCCGGCCATGACAGATTCCCCTGATGCGGCGGAACTTAAAAGTGTGAAGGGCGCGATCGACATCGACCATGTTTCGTTTTCCTATCAGGAAAGCCATGACGTGCTGCATGATGTCACGCTGCATGTGGAACCGGGAGAAACGCTTGCACTCGTTGGACCGTCCGGCGGCGGAAAAACGACCATAAGCCAGCTGATCCCCAGGTTTTATGACGTATCGGAGGGTGCTGTTCTGATTGACGGACAGGACGTCCGGAATGTGACGCAGGAATCCCTTCACCGGAATATCGGCGTGGTACAGCAGGATGTGTTCCTGTTTGCGGACAGCATAGCGGAAAACATCCGCTACGGAAGGCCGGATGCGTCCATGGAGGAAATCAAGGAAGCCGCCCGCAAGGCGGAAATCTACGACGATATCATGAGCATGCCGGACGGATTCGACACGAATGCCGGTGAAAGGGGCGTGCTTCTTTCCGGCGGACAGAAACAGCGGATTTCCATTGCACGAATTTTCATAAAGGATCCATCGGTGCTGATTCTTGACGAGGCGACATCCGCACTGGACAGCGTGACGGAAGCAAAAATTCAGAAGACATTCGAGAAGCTTTCGGAAGGACGTACCACCATAGTCATTGCGCACAGGCTGTCCACGGTCCGGAATGCAGACCGCATTGCCGTGGTCGACGGCGGCAGAATCACAGAACTCGGTTCGCACAGGGAGCTCATGGAGAAGGGCGGAGCCTATGCGGCGCTGGTCCGTACGCAGGAACTGAAGGAATGAAAAAGTTCCGGCAGTAGAAGACCGGACGGATTTTCGGATGATTCAGTGCCCGGACACGGAACCGGGGACAGGATAAAAACAGCTTTTCGGAACAGGCGGGGAGATAGATTCCCGTTTATTCCGGAAAGCTGTTTTGTTATGCAACCGTATTCCGTAAACGCGTCGTCTCAGCCCGGACGGGCAGCGGCTCGTTTACCTGAATTAAATCAGTCATGGTATCGGCTGACATTGCTTTAAGTGTTATTCTTCAGATAGCCGGCAGAACGGGCGGGGCGTTTCTTTGCGTATAATTCTTGGCCAGATGGACCAGATACTTTTCGGCGGTGCTTAAGTAGATGCCGTGCGGGTGAACCGCCGACTGGATCCAGGAAGAATAGAGCTTGTCTCTTCCGACCGAGAAATAGACGACCGGCGCATCCGGGTCCACATAGGACTGCGGGAAAAATGCCGGACAGACATGCTGTGACACCATGTTGAAGATGGTTCTTGTGCTGCTTGATTCAAAAAGTATTTTAGGCTGGAATCCGGCTTCCTGCAAGGCCATGTCGATCATGTCGCGCATCAACGTTTCATGCGTCATCATGACGAAGGACTCATTCCGGAAAAGCTTTAAATCAATGCCCGGGAGATGCAGCGCGCTGTTTTCTCCCGCCAGCTTTGCAAGCGGGTGCGTGACCGGAACACCGAGTACCATGTGTTCGGTGTAGTAGTCGTCATATTCAAAGTCCGGGTTGGTGGTGCCGGGAAGATGGACGATAAAGGCAAGGTCCACCTTGTGCTGTGAAAGAAGCACCTCCATCGGTTTTACCCTGGCTTCGAAAATGCGGAACTGAATGTTCGGGTACACTTTATGAAAGGCAGGATAGATGCCCGAGAACATCAGAGATCCTTTTTCGGGGGTAAAGGTAAGCGGGATTTCTCCTGTCTGTTCATCGGCAATATCACGGATGATCTTGTAGGCTTCATTCTTCATGTCCAGCATCCGCCTTGCAGTGGAAAGATACACCTTTCCGGCAAAGGTCGGTTCCATGAGATGATTCCTTCTGGTGAAAAGTCTGACACCGAGTTCCTTTTCCAGTTTCAGAAGCTGCTGGTTCAGGGCAGACTGTGTAATATACAGTTTGGCCGCGGCTTTGGAAATGCTCTGTTCCTCTTCAATGGCTACAATATATTCCAGCTGTTTTAAATCCATTTTGACCTCCTGCCTCCGGATTCCGTAAAACTGCACAACTATAAGAAAAACTAAGAGCAATTATTAAAACTAACAATTTGAACTTATTATATTGTCATAATATAATGATTTCAACAGTTGGAAAGAAAATATTTAGGAAAAATTACAATTATACGGAGGGCTGAGAATGATGAAGAAAAATTTACTGGTTCTTGCTGCAGCGGTTATGGCGGTATCCATGCTTGCCGGGTGCGGTACTACGGGGAAGAGCGGGCTTCCGAAGAACATAGAAGTCCAGGTTCCTGCCAAGGCCGGCGGCGGCACGGATGTCATGGCCAGAGCGCTTACCACCCAGATGAGCAAGGATTCCGGATCTACCTTTACCATTGTGAACAATACGGACGGAGCCGGTCTTGTCGCTTCGGAGAAGGTGCGCAAGGGCAAAGCGGACGGCAGCGAGATCATGCAGTGGCACACGACCATGCTGATCAAGACCGCCAGCGGCACCTATGACAAGAAGGCAGCCGATGATTTCAGAATCATTGCGGTTTCCCAGGGTACCGACAAGGCACAGTACTGTTTCCTGGTCGGACCGAATGCCGGCGTTAAGACGCTGGATGAATTTATCGCGAAGGCAAAGTCCTCCGAATTGAAGATCGGTGTGGAGACAGGCGGAACTTCCCATATTCTTGCAGGCCTCTTCGCAAAGGCAGCAGGAGTAAAGGTGAAATACGTGGAAGCAGGGTCAGATACGGAGAAATTAACCGCTCTGGTCGGCGGAACCATTGATGCGGCTTTCGTAAACTGCAATCAGGCGAAACAGTACGTGGAATCCAACAAGGCAATCGGTCTGGCAGTCATGGGCAACGGAGAGAAGGACGCAAGAAGCACGGTCCTTCCGGACATCAAGAATTTCCAGGAACAGAATATTGACTGCAGTTTCAACTTCATCAATATATTCTGCGGACCGAAGGAAATGACCGAAGATACCGCAAAGAAGATCTATGACCTTTACACGAAGGCAAATGACAATGCAGACGTGCAGGCCACACTTCAGAAAGGCGGATTTGCGATGAAGTTCTTACCCTATGACCAGGGTCAGAAGACTGTCGCGGAGCAGCAGAAGAGCATGGACAGCGTCGTTTTGGAACTCGGACTCAAGAAATAATCAGTACGAACTGAAAATTTGCAGATACAAAACTGAAAAACAGAGGATAAACAGATGAAACTGAAAAGAGATCAGATATCCGGAATTTTCCTTGTTCTGTTCGGACTGGTGATAGCGGTTATGATAAGCCATTTTTCCGTTCCGTTTAAGGCGTCCTATCCCGGACCGAAAGCTATTCCCATGCTGGCGGTAATCGGCTTTATCGTATGCGGAATCGGAATTTTTCTTGAGAGCACATTTAACAAGAAAGAGGAAAAGGTATTCCTGGTCAAGGAAGGATGGGTCAGAGCCGGAACCTCGCTTCTTATGATGCTGATTTACCTGATCCTGATGAATTTTGTCGGCTTTCTGATTGCATCACCGTTAGCCCTGTATGCGTTTTCCACCTATTACGCCAAAGGGTACAAGTCGACGGTAAAGGGGCGGGTCATTTTTTCCGTCGCCCTGACAGCAATCATCTATGTGATCTATGTATTCGCGTTCGGTCTTTCGCTTCCGGGCGGAATGCTGTTCGGTTAAGGAGGGAGAAGAAAAATGTTCCAGTATATGGGTTATATTCTTCAGCAGACATTCAATCCCTACAGCCTGGCGCTTCTGCTCGCGGGAAATATCGTAGGTATTATTTTCGGAGCTATTCCGGGCCTTTCGGGTACGCTCGCGGTCATGCTGTTCATGCCGCTTTCCTATTCCATGCCGACCGGCCCGGCAATCATTTTCCTGATTTCGCTCTGGGTAGGCGGATGCTCCGGAGGCTTCATCGGTTCCGTACTGCTCGGTATACCCGGTTCTCCTTCATCGGTTGCAACCTGCTTTGACGGTTACCCGATGGCCAAACAGGGAAAAGCCGGCAAGGCACTGGCAATCGGCATGATTGCTTCTTTTATCGGGACGCTTACATCGGCGTTTGCCGGAGCGCTCTTAAGCCAGTCGGTTGCGGACCTGGCCTTCAAACTTGGACCGTGGGAGTATTTCGCGCTCTGCTTCGATGCGATCACGCTGGTCCTGGCTATTTCCAAGGGTAATATGTTTAAGGGACTTACCTCCGCCGCAATCGGACTTCTTCTTGCCAGCATCGGTATGTCTCCGATCGATGCGGAACAGCGGTTCGTGTTCGGCAACATCAACATCATGGGCGGCCTCGGGATGACGGTTGTCCTGATCGGTATTTTCAGCGTCAGCACCATCGTTGTGGCGCACGCCAAAGGATTTGATCCGATTCCCGAAGTCGACACGAAGCAGATCCACGGACTCGGGATTACCCCGGCGGAGATCATTCCGCACATCGGCAATATCATCCGTTCCTGGCTGGTAGGCCTGGTGATCGGATTCCTTCCGGGAATGGGCGCCGGACTTTCGAACCTTGTTGCCTATTCCATGGCCAAAAATGCCTCCAAGCATCCGGAGACGTTCGGCACCGGCAATCCGGACGGCGTCTGGGCTTCCGAAGTTTCGAACAATGCCGCGATCGGCGGCGCCATGATCCCCATGGCGGCACTCGGCATTCCCGGTGATTCCGCGACGGCGCTTCTGATCGGCGCGCTTACCATTCACGGACTGGAAATGGGGCCGATGGTCTTTAAAAACAGCGGCAATGTCGTTTACATGATGTTCTTTTCCGTTATGGTATGTGCAGTTGTCTGTCTGATCCTTCAGGCATTCGGAATGCGGATATTCCCTCTTGTGCTGAAGATCCCGTACCACTACATGTATCCGGCGCTTCTCGTGATTTCCTTTGTCAGTGCCTATGTGGATTCCAGCAGCATGTATAAATGCGGACTGATGTTTGTATTCGGACTGGTCGGAATCCTGATGGCCTATGCTGGACTTCCGCAGGCACCGCTCATTCTGGCCTTCATTCTGGAGCCGACACTGGAGAGCAACATGCTGAAGGCCTTTCAGAATACCGGAACCGTGTCCACATTCTTCACCAGACCGATTTCCTGTGTTCTCATGATCGTCGCCATCCTCAGCGTATTTTCACCGCTGATCCGCATGCTCATCAGTAAGATCAGAGGCGGAAGCAAAGAACATGTGAAGACGGAAGCAGAAAAGAAGGCGGAAGAGAAGACTTTCCAGGACTAAAAATTCAGAATAGAAGAAGAGAAAAAGATGGAAGAGAAAAAACCGACAAAGCCGGAAGACCTGATGAAGAGAGTGTGCAAAACACCGTGGGAATCATGGATTGCACCGTTCCGGATAGCACCCCATGTATATTCGGTCTCCGGTAATGACTGGGTGTGCAGTTACCTGATCGATACGGGAGACGGTCTGATCCTGATCGACACCGCCATGCACGAAAGCTGCTATCTGCTGATCGAAAGTATAAGGCAGCTGGGATTCGATCCGCATGACATTAAACTGATCCTTCTTTCGCACGCGCACGGCGACCATATCGGAGCGGCACGCACCATGAAAGAACTGACAGGCGCGAAGCTTTACCTCGGAAAGCGGGATCTGTTTTTCCTGACGGCACGCAGGGACCTCATTTTCCACGAAGACTATACCTGCGGCGAATTCATCCCGGATGAGTTCTATGACGAGGAGAAACCGGTTCACCTGGGAAATTTCGATATCCGCACCGTTTCCACGCCGGGTCATACGCCGGGCTGCACGTCGTTCCTGTTTGAAACGAAGGATGATGACGGAAAGAAATATGTCTGCGGAATGCACGGAGGGATCGGATTAAATACGCTGTCAAAGGAATTCCTCACGGAAAACAATCTTCCGTTATCCCTGCAGCAGGAATTTCTGGATGCACTGAAGAAGATGGACAGGGAGACAGTTGATATCTGCCTGCCGTCCCATTTCAATCAGGTTCCGGTTATCGAAAAAATACCGGCGGACAGAAAAGATTTCCACCCGTTTATCGACAGAGAAGCGCTGCATGTGCTGCTGCACAAGCGGATGAAGATGATTGAAGAACTGATGGAGAAATAAATTGTTTGCTTAAAAATATATCCCTTCGGAACTTAAAAGGAGTTTTCGGCTCCGGTTTGTTCCGGAGGGATATTTGTTTTTATGCGCAGGACCGCACAGACAGGAAGTGAAAAATCCCCTCTGTTCGTTCCGATAACTGTAATACAGAATGAGGTGATATCCATGCAGGTCAGAGGAGACGGAAAGGTTTCGGCGCTTTTAAAAGATATTCCTGTTCCGAAAATGTTTCATGCGGAGCAGATTTTTCCGGCAGAGCATCTGAAGACGGAAGAGATTCCGTCGCGCGTCCGACGGGAAATGGAGAAGAAAGAAATCCGCGAGAAGATAAAACCCGGAATGAAAATTGCCGTGACGGCAGGCAGCAGAGGCATACGAAATGTTGCGCTGATCACGAAATCAATTGTCGGCGTGTGCAGGGAAATGGGAGCGGAGCCTTTCATTGTTCCTGCCATGGGCAGTCACGGCGGAGCAACGGCCGAAGGTCAGACGGAAATCCTGAAGGGGTACGGAATTACGGAGGAAACGATGGGCTGTCCCATACGTTCTTCCATGGAAGTGGTCTGTCTCGGGGTATCGGAAACCGGGAAGGAAGTGTATTTCGACAAGATGGCATTTGAGGCGGACGGCATCATCATTTCCTGCAGGATCAAACCGCACAATGCTTTCCGGGGGTCTTACGAAAGCGGACCCTGCAAGATGATGACGGTGGGACTCGGAAAGCAGAAAGGTGCTTCCCTGGTCCATGCGGACGGAATGGAAAGAATTGCGGCGAATATTCCTGCCATGGCGGAAGTGGTTCTGAAAAACGCACCGGTCCTGTTTGCCATTCCCTGCATTGAAAACGCGTATGACGAAACATTCATGATCGAAGCCATACCGGCGGAGAAAATCATGGAGCGGGAACCGGAACTGTTGAAGACTGCATTTTCCCGTATGCCGCGTCTGATCGTCGGTTCGTGCGATGTTCTGGTCGTGGACGAAATCGGAAAAAATTATTCCGGGACAGGCGTGGACCCGAATATCACGGGGACGTTTTCCACGGAAGTCGCGCACGGCGGAATAAAGACCGGACGGACTGCTTTTCTGCGCCTCAGTCCGGAGTCGCACGGGAACGCACTCGGCGTGGGACTTTCCTCTGCAATCACCAGAGCAATCTTTGAAGAAATGGACCCGGAAATGATGTATCCGAACTGCATTACCAGCACAGTCCTGAATTCGGCCCGCATTCCCTGCGTCATGGCAACGGAGAAGGAGGCCGTACAGCTCTGCATCAGGACCTGCAACGGCGTGAAGGCGTCTGATGTCCGCATGGTGCGCATTCCGAACAGCCTGCACATCGGAAGGATCATGCTTTCCGAAAATTATCTTGCGGATGTACGGGACGGAAAATATCCGGGACTTAAGGCGCTTGACGAACCGGAGGACCTTCTGTTTGACGGTGAGGGAAGGATTATGACGCCGGTTTTGTTATAAGAACTGCTTATTCCCGGAATAAAATCTAAGAATTGGATTTATCGGCTGTGTAATTATACAATAGAGTCATACAAAGATGATTCTGCTTAATGGCCGGCGGAGAATCCGCAGGGTGAAGGGAGAAAAATTATGATTCCTGTTGTAGAAAAAATGGAAGTATACCCGGTGGCGGGCAAGGACTGCATGGAACTGAACTTAAGCGGAGCACATGCCCCGTTCTTTACCAGAAATATCGTGGTGATGACGGATTCCACGGGGAAGACCGGCATAGGAGAGGTTCCGGGCGGACAGAAGATCACGAAGGCCCTCGAAGAGAGCATTCCGATCGTGACCGGATCGAAGATTTCCGAATACCACGGCACCATGCTGAAAGTAAAAGCCATGCTTGACAGCAGGGGAGAGAAGGACGTACGGGGAAACCAGACATTTGATTTAAGAACCGGAGTGCACGTTCTGACAGCAATTGAAACACCGCTGTTGGATCTTCTGGGAAAATATCTGGAGATTCCGGTCTGTGCGCTTCTGGGAGACGGGCAGCAGAGAGACAAGGTCCGGGTGCTCGGATATCTTTTCTTCGTGGGGGACAGAAAGAAGACGGACCTCCCGTATGATGAGGAACCGGACGCGGACTGCGAGTGGTACAGGATCCGCCATGAAGAGGCGCTGACGGCAGAAAGTATTGTTGCTTTTGCAAAGGCAACGCAGGAAAAATACGGGTTTAAGGATTTCAAGCTGAAGGGCGGAGTCCTTCCGGGCAATGAAGAAATGGATGTGATCCGCGCCCTGAAAAAGGCATTTCCGGATTCCCGCATGGATCTCGATCCGAACGGCGGCTGGCTTCTTTCCGATGCAGTCGAATATGTAAAGGGAATGAAGGGAATCCTTACTTACTGCGAAGACCCGTGCGGCGCGGAAGGCGTCTACTCGGGAAGAGAGATCATGAGCGAATTCCGCAGAAGAACCGGTTTTCCGACTGCGACAAATATGATTGCTACGGACTGGCGGGAAGTCGGCCACTCCCTGGAGTCCCAGGCGGTGGATATCATCCTGGCGGATCCGCATTTCTGGACCATGGAGGGATCGGTAAGGGTTGCACAGCTGTGTCATGATTTCGGATATACCTGGGGATCGCATTCCAACAATCACTTTGATATTTCTCTTGCCATGTTCACGCAGGTCGGTGCTGCGGTTCCGGGAGAGTACAATGCTTTGGATACGCACTGGATCTGGCAGGAAGGAATTGAGCGTCTGACAAAGGAACCGCTTCAGATCAAGGACGGCTGCATTGCCGTACCGGAGAAACCGGGTCTCGGAATAGAAATCGATATGGAACAGGTTAAGAAGGCAAACGAGCTCTATCTGGAGAACTGTCTCGGCGGCAGGGATGACTCGAAGGTCATGCAGTACTTGATCCCCGGATGGAAATTTGACGCGAAGAAGCCATGTCTGGTGCGGTAAAAATCGGGAGAACAATGGAAAAAATCACACAGGCCGTGGAAAGACTTTCGGCAGCCAGAAAGAAAATCAGAATCCTTTTTGCCGTATATGCAGCCCTGCTTTTACTGGTGTGCGTCCTGTTATTCTTTATGCGGGAACCGGCACTGATCCTGGGAATCCTGGCTGTTATCTTTTATCTTTTTTATGTCCGTCCCGAGATGGGACGTTATCAGAATATGGTTTCACTTGAGAACGTCCGCTGGTCCTTGTTTTCCGGGTCTTCTGAAATGACGCCGGTAAAGAAACCTTTTACGCCGGACGGAGTAAGGGCAGAGAAGCTTTTTCCGGTCCGGGATGACAAAGGCGCACTTCTGTGCTGGCACGGATTTTTGACGGACAGAAAGAACGGGAAACTCACCGGAGCCGAAGTGACGTTTCACTTCAGAGACGAAGAAAACAAAAGGAAAAATTACTGCTTCATGAACGGCACCGTGCTGCGCTTCGACCCGGAACGGAAGGACAGCCTGTATGATTTTCTCCTGGTAAGCGATACTCTGTTTCCGGGAAATACAGCAGCGGAATTTTATGAATCCGCCGGGTACAGGGAGCAGGATTCCTGCCCGGACAGTCTGAAGAGCAGGGGACTTGTATTGTATGCGAAAAATGCGGTCATCATTCCTGAAAACCTCGTTTCCAGGATATTCGATCTGGCGGACGAAGCGAAAAAACCGTTTCTTTTCAAGGTACAGGACGGAAAAATGACGCTGTTTCTGAAAGACCGTTTTTTCTTCTATCGCCTGCACATCAGCGAACCGGTCACGGAAGCAGTCCTCAGAAGAGAGACCCTGCCGGAAGGAGCAGCCTTCTGTAAAATTGCGGAAGCGTTATCCGCATCGTGAATGATCCGGTATTAAATATTTGCAGATGAATAATAATAGCAAGCGAATAACTGCGGATGAAAGTGAACACCGCCCTGAAACTACGGAACCTACGGTTCCTATGCGTTTCAGGGCGGTTTCCTTTCATCCGCCTGCTTCGTACGGATATTGACATACGAGCCGGAACCGATTATCTGCATAATCTTATAAAAGACAGATCTGATCAAAATACCCTGACTTGTATTAAAGCAATCCTTGTCCCGCGAAAAAAGGATGCATCCGGGACGCATAGGGGCTTCAGCCCCGTAGTCCCGGATGCATGCCGTTTTTTCGCTCCAAAGATCTTTCATCTGTCCATATCTGTTATGCCAGATACGGCCGTTCCGTATTCAGAATAAAATAATTTTTGATCATCGTGCAGAACGCCTGCTCCGGATCGTTCATGACCCAGTTCTTTCTGTGGACCAGCAGATTCAGTCGGAATACTTTCGGATCCAGTGAATAATAGGCAATCTTATCGCGGTCGCGGGAACAGGACTCTGCGAGAAACGAAACACCGTTATGCGCGGAAATCATGCTGCGGACAGTGGGAATAGAATTGGTTTCGCACATGGAGGTAGGTTCGAAGGGAATATCCGCGAAGAGGTCGTCGTAGATTAGCCGGATGGAAGAACCGCGCTTTGCCATCAGAAAATTATCATCCTTGAATTCTTTTACCAGTTCTTCGACGGAAATCGGCTGGTCTGGATTTTTCTTCCGGTAAGGATGATCGATCGGAATGGCAAAGAACACTTCTTCATTTCGCAGTATATCCGTTTGACCTTCAAAAGGGATAATCGTATTTCCCGCCATGATTCCGATGTCTACATTTTCCTCGAGAATCATTTTTTTTACCTGGGGTACGCTTCCCTCGGATATTTCAATCTGGACGTCGGGATACTCTTTTTTATATATCGGTATAATGTCTGTCATCATGCGCAGACCGAACTGTGAAGTGATGCCGATTCCGATGTGGCCTCTGTTTTCGAGCCCCGATATATTCTGGTACAGCTGATTCTTGATTTCCATGACCTTCTTGCAGGCTTCGATATAAAGCTCTCCGGCGGGAGTCGCGACCAGTTCCCCTTTGGTGCGGTAGAAAAGCGGGGTACCGAGTTCCTGCTCCAGCTTGGAAAGATACTGGCTTAATGACGACTGGGAAACGTAGAGATCCTCGGCGGCTTTCGTCATGTTCTTCCGTTCGGCAATCGTCAGAATATAGGTTATGTATTTTGTGTCCATTGATCGAGCAGCTCCTTCGTATCTCAATGTCTGTCATTATGGTGCTTTGCAGGCATTATAAGAAAAAGTGATTTATGCAATTAAGATTAAATATTGGTAAATGCTGCCTGCATCCGATAAGATGAAAACGTAAATGGAAAACAGGTATGTCTGTAAATTAGAAAAGTAAATTCATTATATCAGAAACAGATCCAAATATGAATTCCGGAGGCGATATTTTGAACGGAAAAACACCCGTAGTAACGGAAATGCGAGTCATCCCGGTGGCGGGATATGACAGCATGCTGATGACGCTGTCCGGCGCGCATGCACCTTTCTTCACAAGAAATCTGGTCATCTTAAAAGACAGCGAAGGACATATGGGAATCGGAGAAATCCACGGAGGAGAATATACATGCAAGGCGCTTGAAAGCTGCATTCCGCTGGTAATCGGAAAAGAAATCGGAAAATACCGCGCCATACTCCGTGACATTCACAGAGCGGCGAGCGGACAGCCGCAGGACGACGGAGAAGGCATACAGTCGCTGGATATCAGCAAGCTCAAGTTTGTCGTGAAATCGGAGTGGGCGATCGAGTGTGCGCTTCTTGACCTGCTCGGACAGTTCCTGGGAGTTCCGATGTGCGAGCTTTTGGGAGAAGGAAAGCAGCGGGACAGGGTAGAAGTCCTGGGGTATCTTTTTTATGTGAGCGATAAAAAGAAGGCGGACCTTCCGTATCTGGATGAAAGCACGGAAGAGGATCCCTGGTTCCGGATGAGAAGAGAGGAAATGCTGACGCCGGAAAAAATCGTGGAGCAGGCGCAGTGCCTTCAGGAAAAATACGGCTTCCGGAATTTCAAGCTGAAAGGCGGAGTCCTCAGAGGAAGCGAAGAAATGGAAGCGGTTCGCGCGCTTAAGAAAGCCTTCCCGGAAGGCAGGATCAATATCGATCCGAATGGTGCGTGGAGCCTTAACGAAGCCGTACGTCTCTGCAAACCGATGGAAGGGATTTTAAGTTATATCGAGGATCCGTGCGGACCGGAAGCGGGATTTTCCGGAAGAGAAATCCTCTCGGAATTCAAGAACGCGGTGAACCTGCCGGTTGCCACAAACATGATCGCAGTCAACTGGAGACAGTTCTATCATTCGACCATGCTGAAGTGCGTGGATATTGTTCTTGCGGACCCGCATTTCTGGGGATTTGAGGGAACCATCCGCATGGCACAGATCTTAAATGACTGGGGACTTACCTGGGGAAGTCATTCCAACAATCATTTTGATATTACACTGACTGCATTTGCACAGGTCGGTGCGGCAGTACCGGGTCATCCTACCGCGCTGGACACGCACTGGATCTGGCAGGACGGACAGAATCTTCTGAAGGATGCACCGGTGATCAAGAACGGTTTCCTGGAAGTCCCGGACAAGCCGGGAATGGGCGTCACCCTCGACATGGAAAAGGTCATGAAGGCAAATGCACTTTATAACAGACTTCCGAACCATGACCGGAACGATGCCGAGGCCATGCAGTATCTGATCCCGGGCTGGGTGTATGATTCCAAAAAACCCGCCCTGGTTCGATAAATAAAGAAGAACGGAATGCGGTTCGAAAGAAAACAGGCAGTGCAGAAAAGTCAATATAAAAGTTTACGCAGAAAAGAGGGAGAAATAAAATGAAAAAAAGAATGTTTGTAGTGTTTGGCCTAATTGCGACTCTGAGTACAGGACTGCTTGCAGGATGCAATTCCGCCGCAGCTCCGGCACCGGCAACCACAAAGACGGCAGCGGCAGCAGGAACCACGAAAGCAGCGGCAGGTACCACTGCGGCAGCGGGTACAACGACAAAAGCGGCAGCATCTTCGGTTAAATGGCCGGGCAGCTCGGTACAGCTTCTGGTTCCTTCCAAGGCCGGCGGTGTTACGGATATCTACACCAGAAATCTGCAGAATTATCTTCAGACCAGCACAAAAGGAAGTTTCGCAACCGTAAACTATGACACGGAAGCAGTCGCGTACGAGAACCTTCGTTCAGCAAAAGCGGATGGTACGACGCTTATGTTCCAGCACAGTACGGTCATCTGCAAATATCTGACCGGTGCGATCAATTATAATCCGTCCAAAGAATTCCGTGTGATCGGTTCCGTGGCGGACATGGGCAGCCAGGCAATCATCTGCGGACCCAAGGCTCCGTACAGCACATGGGAAGAATTCGTGAAATATGCAAAAGAAAATCCGGGCAAGGTTTCCGCGGCAATCGCTACGAACGGAACAACGCATTTTATTTTCGGCCAGGTTCAGAAAAACTGCGATATTAAACTGAATCTTGTGGAATGCTCTGCGGAAGCGGACAAGCTGACAAACGTTGCGGGCGGGATCATAGACGTTGCAAACTGCTCGCTGGGAAACGCACAGGAATATGAAAAGGCCGGGAAACTGAAGGTCCTCGGCATTCTCGGAAGCGGCAAGGCAGAGCCGAACTATCCGCAGTGGAAACCGATTACGGATGTGATCTGGTCCTCCCATCTGTTCGTGTTTGCTCCCGCCAAGATGGACGATGCGACGGCGGAAGCAATCAGCGCGCAGTTAAAGGGCGTCACGGAGGATAAGACATTTTCCGACGCATGCGCAAAGATCGGCGGTAAATCGGAATATTTAAGCGTTAAAGATTCGCAGAAAAACTTTGATGATACCATGAAGGAACTGGGCGCAGTTGCAGAGTCTCTGGGAATCAGCAAGAACAAACCCTGATTTCAAAGAATGTGATTACATAAAATATATTATACGGATCTACTGAAACGAGGCATGAAAATCTGCGGGTGTTTCCCTGAAACACCCGCAGTCATGAAATAAATCCTGCATTTTATGAAAGGACAATGATATGTCGACAAAAATGAGAGATAAGATCGGCGGTGCTGTATTTGCACTGTTCGGTCTGATCATAACTATGTTCACAGGGCAAATTCAGGTTCCTGCAAACCTGTCGGAACCCGGACCGAGGCTTTTTCCGTACATTTCAGGAATCGGGATGATCATATGCGGAGTCGGAATGATTCTCACCGCAAAAAAAGAGAAGGACGAAAAACCATACCTTACAAAAGAAGGGTGGAAACGGCTTTTAATCGTTGGGGCAGTGCTTCTTGCGTATTATTTTGGCCTGGAGTTTCTGGGCTTTTTGATTTCGACACCCATCTTCACTTTTGCAATCATCACCATTCTTGCTGGCAAGACGAAGATCAGCAAAATCGGAACCGTCATTATTGCAGTCATTACAACGGCTGCTCTGTATATTCTCTTCAACAATGTGTTTAAAATCCTTCTGCCAAACGGCATATTCTTTTAAAAGGAAAGGGGTTCATCCATGCTATTCACACAGATGCTGACTTTGTTCCAGCCGTTGTATATTCTGATTATCCTGGTCTGCACGATTGTAGGTATTATCTTTGGCGCAATTCCCGGTCTTTCGGGAGGACTTGCGGTTTCTCTGCTTCTGCCGCTCACATTCGGAATGAACGACAAGCTTGCTTTTGCCATGCTGATCGCAGTCTGGGTTGGAGGAATATCAGGAGGTTTCATTTCCGCAACCCTGATTGGAATTCCCGGTGCGCCGTGCTCCATAGCAACCTGTTTTGATGCCTATCCCATGAGCCAGAAAGGTGAAACGGTCAAGGCCCTGGGAATCGGAATTGTTGCTTCGTTCTTCGGAACGATTTTCAGCGCCATTATCGCCACATTTTTAAGTCCGGTAATTGCGGACTTTGCCATGAAACTCGGTCCGTGGGAATATTTTTCGCTCTGTTTCTGCGCGATAACGCTTGTTGCCGCACTGTCCAAGGGAAGCATATTCAAGGGGATGTTCGGTGCATTCCTGGGCCTGTTCCTCTGTTCGGTCGGAGTGGCTCCGGTCGACGGCGCGTACCGTTTTACATTCGGAAACATTTATCTCGGCGGCGGACTGGACATGGTAGCTCTGATGCTCGGAATCTATGCGATCAAACAGGTCGCATGTGATTTCGCCAAAGGGCAGCAGGAACTGCCGGATGTGGAAGACAATAAAATCTCCGGCTTCGGTCTGACGAGTAAAGACATCATAAAGGATCTTCCGATCATTATAAAATCGTTTATTATAGGGCTGTGGATCGGATTCCTTCCCGGTATGGGAAGCGGACTTTCAAACATGGTTGCCTATGCACAGGCAAAAGCCGGCAGCAAGCATCCGGAAACCTTCGGACACGGCGAACCCGGCGGAATCTGGGCTTCCGAGACTTCGAATAACGCATCGGTCGGCGGTGCGCTTATCCCCATGATCGCGCTCGGCATTCCGGGAGACTCCGTTACGGCTCTGCTCCTTTCCGGCCTTATGATCCACGGCCTGCAGCCGGGACCGTTGCTTGTCTCCTCTAATCCGGAGATTGTTTATCTGATTTTTGCGGCTACTATCATTTCCGCAATCTTTGTTTTGTTTGAAGAATTTTTCGGCATGCGCTGGTTTCCGAAACTTCTTAAGATCCCGTATCATTATCTGTATGGCGTTATCCTCGTCATGTGCTTTGTAGGTGCGTTTACCAGTACCAATACGACGTTCAACGTTTTATGCGTTCTTGTGTTTGCGGCACTCGGTGTGGTCCTGGATGTCTTTAAGATACCGGCAAGTCCGCTGATCCTTTCTTTCATTCTTGGAAAGAAACTGGAGGAATATTTCCGGAAGGGCGTGAGTTATGGAAGAGGTGACTACATGACATTTTTAACCCGTCCGGTTTCTCTCATTTTTATTCTGATTGCCGTGATCAGCGTGATCTGGCCATACATTAAACCGCTTTTTGCAAAGAAAAAACCGGAGGCAGGGAGCGCATCATGAGTGAGACCGTTAATCTCGAAGCGGAAAAAGTCATGACCATCCGGGCCGTTTGCCCGGATGAAGACAGGCTTTGGGTGGGAGAAAATGATTTCGGACTTCTCAGGGCAATCTGCATTACCGGCGGAGAGTTCCACGGCGAAAAGCTGAACGGGACGGTCGTGCCGGGCGGCGCGGACTGGAACACGGGATTCGGCGGCAAGGACCCGTCCACATTTACGAGTGTGGATGTGTTCGCAAAATATCTCCTGAAGACGGATGACGGTGTCTACATTGCGATCGAGAATCACGGAAAACGCGATAAGACAAAAGAACCAACGAAGATCGTTACGACGCCGCAGTTCTTTGCACCGAGAGGAAAGTACGAATGGCTGAACTACGGCGTTTTCGCAGGATCCCTTCAGGGCGGAAAAAAGGACGGCGTGAACGGAGTGGACATTACGATCTACAAACTGAAATAGCGAATCAGTACTCAGAGGAAAGACAGGTGACGTTATGGCATTATCGGCTGAGAGAGTGGCTGTACTGCTTGAAGCGCTCCGCGGTCACAGCGTGGCGGTCGAGCATATTACGGAAGAATACAAGAAGAATCTGAACCTTGCCGTACGGACGGAAATCACCGTGCCGGTGGAAGGAACGGATGATTCCATCAAGTGCTATCGCTTTGAAGCAAAGCACAGGACGGAATGCTGTCCGGTATTTGTGAATATCCACGGCGGCGGGTTCGTCAGAAAACATGAACTCCGGGACGAGATCTTTTCCGCGAAGGTGGCAGATGCCATCGGGGGAATTGTCCTGGATCTCGATTACAAGCTGGCGCCGGAATATCCGTATCCGACGGCATTCAACGAGTGCTATGCAGCCTGCGCCTATGTTTTTAAACATGCGGCGGAATGGAAGGCAGATTTAAATCGGATATCGATCGGCGGACACAGTGCGGGCGGAAATCTGACCGCAGCGATCTGCATCCGGGCAAATGAGACCGGGGATTTTAAACCGTGTCTGCAGATCCTGGACTATGCGGCACTGGATATGGTGACGGATCCCTCGGACAAGCCCGATGCGGAACATAACATGATCCCGGCCGAACGCGGCAGAATGTTCACGGAAGCATATACGGACGGAGATCTGAAGCTGGCAAAAGAGGTTTACTGCAGTCCGGCTTTTGCAGCGGACAGCCAGCTGAAGGGTCTTCCCGAAGCGCTGATCATCAGCGCGGGTACGGACAACTTCCGCTTTGAGGATCACGAATACGGAAAGAGACTTGCTTTATGCGGCGTGCTGGTAACGGAAAAGTGCTTCATAAACAGCAGGCATGGCTTTATCATCCACTGCTCGGATAATGAGTGGGAAGAAGCGCAGAATCTGGTCATTAATACGATCAGAAGAGCAGGGCTTGCCTGAATCCTTTTGAGGCAGATTTTTCTGCAGTGATTCCGGCGGAACATTCCATACGGTTTTCCCCCTGGCAGGGGCATGAGATGATTTCAAAACCATTTCATGCCCCTGCCTTTATCTGAAACTTTGACATTCCTGTAAAATTAAAGACCGGTTTATAGGCAGTCCGTGAATGGAAAGAAGCGGAGATCGGTGCTAAACTTGAAACCGGAAAGAATAAAGGACAAGAGACAGAGTTTAAAAGAAAGAAGAGGTCGAAACATGGAATACAGGCAGTTCGGAAATGATTATGCGGTCCGCATTGACCGCGGGGAAGAGATTTTAAAATGCATTGCCGAAGTCTGCAGAAAAGAGCACATCCGTCTGGGAACGGTAAACGGTCTCGGAGCGGTCGGGGATGTAACGCTCGGAATTTTCAGCAGATCGCAGTTTAAATATCTTTCCGAGCGCTATACGGGAGACTTTGAGATTGCATCCTGCTCCGGCAATATTTCCGAGATGAACGGAGAGGTGTACCTGCATATCCATATGGTGGTCGGGAATGTTTCGGAGAACAAGGTCCATGCGGGTCATCTGAACAGTGCCACCGTGAGCCTTACGGGAGAATTTTTCATTCACAGGATAGACGGCAGTGCAGGGAGAGAATATTCAAGGGAAGTCGGACTGAATCTGCTGAAATTTGAAGCATGAGACACGGAGGGAAATCATGGCAGCAAGACTTTACGTTAAGATCAAGGATCAGGATAATGTCGCGATCGCGGTACATGAGATCAAGGCGGGGACAGAAGTGGAAAAAGGACTGACTGCAAATCAGGATATTCCGCAGGCCCATAAGATTGCGCTCCGCGATATTGAAAAAGGCGGCGAAGTCATCCGTTACGGCGTGGTCCTGGGATATGCGAAAAAGCCGATTGCGAAGGGCGACTGGATCAATGAATTTATGCTGGATCTTCCGGATCCGCCGGATGTGGACCATATGGAGTTCGGAACCAATCTGGTGAAGGATCTTCCGGATCCGCCGGTCAAAACATGGTGGGGATACAGGAATCCCGCCGGCGGTCCTGCAGGAACCAGAAATATTCTCGGCATTACGACAACCGTCCAGTGCGTCACAGGAGTCCTGAACGTGGCAGTGGAGCGAATGAAAAAAGAACTGCTGCCGAAATATCCGAATGTTGATGATATCGTGCCGGTGAACCATCCGTACGGATGCGGCGTGGCCATCAACGCGCCCGATGCGGTCATTCCCATCCGTTCCCTGCAGAATCTGGCGCATCATCCGAATTTCGGCGGACAGCTGATGGTCGTTTCGCTCGGCTGCGAGAAACTCACGGTGGAGCGGCTTTTAACGGATCCGGCGGAAATCAGTCCCGAAAATGTGATCGTTCTGCAGGAACAGAAGGGATTCGATGCCATGATTTCCGCACTGATGGAAATGGCGGAGAAGAAGCTGAAAATTCTGAACTTAAGAAAACGGGAGGAGCTTCCGCTTTCGGATCTTCTGATCGGCATGCAGTGCGGCGGAAGCGATGCTTTCTCCGGCGTCTCCGCGAACCCGAGTGCCGGGTACGCGGCCGACATGCTGGTAAAGGGCGGCGCAACCGTCATGTTTTCCGAAGTGACCGAAGTGCGAGACGGTGTCTACCTGCTGGCTAAGCGGTGCGTGAACGAAGAAGTCGGGAAGAAGCTTGCTTCGGAAATGAAATGGTACGACAACTATCTGAAGGAAGGCGAAGTGGACCGCAGCGCGAACCCGACGCCCGGGAACAAGAAGGGCGGGCTGGCCAACATTGTGGAAAAGGCCATGGGCTCCATTGCCAAATCCGGCACATCGCCGATCGTGGAAGTGCTTTCACCGGCGGAAAAACCGACGAAAAAAGGGTTGATCTATGCGGCGACTCCGGCAAGCGACATCGTGTGCGGACCGTGCCAGCTCGCGAGCGGCATCGGACTGCAGGTATTCATGACCGGAAGAGGAACACCCTACGGACTTGCAATCGCGCCGGTCATCAAGGTGTGCTCGCGGAATGAGATGAAGGAGCAGTGGCCGGATCTGATCGATGTCAATGCGGGTCCGGTCGCAACAGGCGACGCGTCCATAGAGGAAATCGGCACGGAACTTTTCCGGAAGATCGTCGATGTGGCGAGCGGGAAGGATACCTGTTATGCAGAGAGGTATAAGCTCCATAATGATCTGTGCATCTTCAATCCGGCGCCGATTACCTGATCCGGCGGTCACTGCATTACTCTGCGAAAGATATTTGGATCAATGCGGGTGCGCCTGCAGCTTAGGGGAATTTCATTCCCAATGCGCTGCAGGTGCTCCTGTTTTTTATTATGGGAAATTCGGACCGGCAAAGTACAGGTGTGCGAGGCGCATAGGGAAGGTTTTCCCGTAGCCGCGCACACCTGTACTTTGCCGGTCTTTCCGTTTCACCGAACTTAAATTCCGATATTTCATTCTTCCGGCAATCATGTTATAGTGAAACTAATATGAAATGATTTGAAATGCCGGAACCGGAAGGAGTTTCAGATGGGAAAAATAGTTCTGCTTGTGCCGCGTGTGGAAATGGTTTATCTTGCCCATAATATTCAGCAGGAAAAGGATTACGGGATAACGGACATCCGCGTCATTCAGACAAACGATGCCGTATCGGAAGCACGGGCCGCCATTTCAGACGGGGCTTCGGTTCTGATCGCACGCGGTCTGCAGGCATCCCTGATCAAGCAGTACACCGCCGTTCCGGTTGTGGAGATTACGGTAACGGCGCAGGAGATGGCGCTTTTGATCGTGAAGGCAAAGGAAATCGTGAAAAAGGAACGTCCGTTGATTGCTGTGGCCGGTTTCGAAAACACTTTCTGCGATATGTCCTATTTTGACAGCATTTACGGAATTGATCTGAGAACCTATTATATTTCCTCGCACGGGGAAAGTCTGGAGGATACCGTGCGCCAGGCAGTGAAGGATAAAGTTGATCTGATCATAGGCGGAGACACGGCAGTGGAGGAAGCGGCGAAAGCCGGCATCCCCTCGCTCTTTATTTCTGCGACGGAAGACTCCATGAAAAATGCTTTTTCCATGGCAAAGAGCGTGGATTATGCGATCAATGTCGAGAAGAAAAATGCCGCGCAGATCGAGACACTGCTGGATTATTCCTTCAACGGCATTGTCCAGCTTGACGCTGAGCGGAAGATTTCGTCCGTGAACCTGATGATGCAGGACATCCTAGGTAAGAAGGAAGAAGAGCTGATCGGAAAATCCGTACGCATGCTTTCCCGTGACTTAGGCGAAGAGGGGCTGAATGAGGTTTATGTGCAGGGAAAGGAACATGCGTTGTTCATGCAGGTGAACGACGTTTCCATGTTTGCCGTGCTGGCTCCCGTCAAGGTGGGCGGGAATGTGGAAAGCGCGGTTTTAACCTGCCACAAGATGATGAAGAAAAATACGGTTCGGAGGAAGCTGGAGACGGGAAAGGAAAATGCCGCTCCCTTTGCCGTGACGCGTTTTGAGGATATCGTGCAGAAATCGGATGTCATGAAAAAAACGGTGAGTCTTGCGAAACTGTATTCGCTGTCAGAAAGTCCGGTTTTTATAACCGGTGAGACCGGCACGGAAATGAGGGAGATCGCACAGAGCATTCATAACTGCAGTTTAAGAAGCGAGCGTCCGTTTGTGGAAGCGGATCTGGCATCGATCGGTCCGGAAGAACGCAGAGAAAAAATCTTCGGCGCGAATGGAGCAGCGGAAGAAGCGGATCAGGGAACGCTTTCCCTGCTGCATGCGGAAACGGCGGACAGCGGGATCATGCAGGGTCTGAAGCCGCTTTTAAGAAAACATACGGTACGTCTGATCATAAGTTCCGCTGCACCGCTCCCGGATCTTCTGGCGGAAGAGAAACTCACGGAGGACATGTACTACTGCCTGAACAGCCTGATTTTAAAAATTCCCCCGCTCAAAGAGCGGAAGGAAGATCTGGTTTTTATCATGGAACAGGAAATCCGCAGTGCCTGTGAGCGGTACGGCAGATTTCATGTGCTGACAGCCGGGGCCAGAAACACCATGATGGATTATGAGTGGCCGGGTAACATCGATCAGGTGAAGGCATTCTGCGAACGTCTGATCCTCACAGCGGAACACCGGTCCATCGATGAGGTTGCCGTTAGAAATCTTCTGAATGTTCTTTATCCGTCTGTTCAGGAAAATGGCAGGCGGCACGACGGCACGCAGAGCGGATCCGGAAGAGAACGGACTGAAACCGGAAAGATGGTGTCCTATGCAGAGCAGGAGGCGGAAAAAATCCGCAGGATTCTTGCGGAGAACGGGGGCAGCCGCCGGAAAACCGCAGCGATGCTCGGCATCAGCAAACCGACTCTCTGGAGGCGCATGCAGAAATACGGGATCGGGAAAAAAGAATAGCAGAAGTTATCGAATTTGTTGTTATTTTGTTGTGAATGGAGAATTATATTGATCTTACAGCCGATTGATCCGGCAGGTTTCCATTCAGGCAGCCATGACAACAAAGGAGAACTAAGATGAAGAAGAGAATGGCAGTAATTTTGGCACTATCATTGCTGGCAGCCAATATTTCGGGATGTACATCATCGGGAAATGCAGTCACGTCTGCGGCATCCACGGCGAAAGCATCTGTGGCTGAAACCACGGCAGCGACAACGGCTGCGGCTTCTTCAAAAGCCGATACATCAACAGCCGCTGCTTCAACGGCCGCTTCCAAACAGAGCACTGCCGCATCCTCGGCAGGCTCCGGAAAGGAACCCGTGCTTACTTCAGAAAAGATGCCGCTGTATGTAGGTTCGAAAGATCACAAATCAGATATTACGGTATATTTCGCGGATGGTAAGAAGGATATTCCGTTTGTCGAAGTGAACGATGCTGTGGACTTCATGAAACTGGTTGCCATGGTGCTTGATGATACGAAGATGCAGTATACGGTAACCGAAGAACCCAATGTCGTCGAAATTACCAGGGAAAACGGCAGCAGTGTTGAAATCAATTTCAATGACGGTGTAATCAGATATTACGGCTATGATGATTTCTTCCGGTTCAGCTATTCGGAAACGGCGCTTGATATTGTGACATCGCCGGGCCATGACCAGAATGGAAAGCCGGTTTATATCAGCCGTGAAGGCGTTTCCTCCTTTGAACGGAAAGGAGATCCGATCGAAGTCGGTTTAAGGCGCCGCGAACTGCCCATGTACTATCAGGACGGAAAAGGGTACATTCCGCTTCAGACGGTGTCCGATCTTTTCCTTTCTCAGAATATGTGCTCGCTGCTGTATAACCAGGAAGCGGTGTTCTTTATCGGCGGAGGGAGTTTGGGTGACCTTGAGGATGTTTATTATTCGGCTCCGAAGGGAAAACGAAGCACGGAGCTGGCAAAGTTCAATTATGATGAACTGATGCTGGCGCTGGATATGTTCTACGGACTGAAGAGCGCGCATAACATTGACAACTTCGAACATCTTTTTGAACAGACGGGACTTACGGAGCAGCTTCTTTCCGAGGATCCGGTTGTTGCGGACAAGGCTCTCAACAAACTGTGCATAGGATATTTCTCGGACGGTCACAGTAGGTTCAGGTCTTCCTCCTATTATGCCGGCAAGGATGCAGTCGATGTAAATAACTTTGATGATGCGGGTCTTTCCTTCAAGTCGGTATTCGAGGCCATGAATACATACGGCAACGCGCGTGCGGAGGCTTTCCCGGACGGATTTCCTTCCTATCAGGAGATCGGAAATACGGCATATATCACCTTCGATTCGTTTGATTTTCCGCACGGTCCCACAGATTATTATGCAACGCCTGCGACTCCGGGCTCTGCGGATACGGTAGGCCTCATCCAGTATGCGCATTCCCAGATCATGAGAGAGGGCAGCCCGATCGAAAATGTGGTTATGGATCTTTCCGTGAACGGAGGAGGAGAGGTCGATGCCGCTGTCTATACGATCGGATGGTTCCTCGGAAGCTGTGTCATCAACATAGAAGATACGACTTCAACCGCAAAGGGTTCCACACAGTATAAGGTCGATGTGAACGGCGACAGAAAATTCGACGAAAATGATACAGTTGCCTCGAAAAATCTTTTCTGCATTACTTCTCCGTTCAGCTTTTCCTGCGGCAACCTGGTTCCGGCCACATTTAAAAAATCCGGTCAGGTAACGCTGCTCGGCAAAAACTCGGGAGGCGGGGCCTGTTCCGTACTGTACTTAAGCACCGCGGACGGATCCGTGATCCGGATTTCAAGCAACAGGCGGATCAGCACGGTTGTAAACGGTTCGTTTTATGATGTAGACACCGGCGTCGAACCGGATTTCGAGATCACGAAGCTGAAGAACTTTTATGACCGCGAGGCACTGACCAATTATATCAACGGCCTTTATTAAGCGCTGTTATCTGCAGTCAGCCGGACAAAGAAAGAACCCGGATTGTCGGAAAAAATCTGACAATCCGGGTTCTTTGTATCTGAGGATGCAGTCAGAGTACCGGCGGCATTCTGATCTGTACGCATCAGCATTCAGTAAAAGCGCCACCTGTGTCCGGATGGGTAGTGGCGCTTTAACTGGCCGTACAGCAAACGATGTCCTTCGGAGCACGTTTCTCTTCAGCTTTTCTCCATATCAGAAACAGGTCCGGACCGGTTCCTTCTTTCTGTAAGAAACGCAGCGAGAGATGCCTTGCTTCCGAACCGGATTCTGCGCTGATCCATTAAATAGACGTTGCGGTTCCCGGTAAATATGATGTAATAATTCATGTAATCGAAAATGCGGGAAATCTGCGGATAGAGGACGGAATTGATGATCCTGCCGTCGCCGGAGATCACCGTTATGCGGTCATCGAAAATATCGTAGTGAAGCGTACAGGGAACCCCGGACGGGTTTTCCGCCATCAGCATCTGAACCAGGAACGGTTCCGCAAAAAGAGCAAACAGAAAAACGGCATCGCCCAGGATCATGAGAAGGATGACCGCGAGGCTGCGGTCGGAAACGGTGATCATCCGGTAGCCGGTAAGAACGATGGTCATGCACCCTGTCATGAGGAGAAGAATCCTCGGGAGACGGTGGAGCTTGTGCAGCATCAGTTTTACCAGTACCTGATAGGTCTCTCTGTCATAAACCGCTGATACCTTGAACAGGCATCTGTTAACCGAATTTTTTTCGTCCATTACGTTTTTTCTCCGAAATCTTCTATCAGCTGCTGGGCACGCCAGATTGTCTCGTCGACGGAGCGCCTGCCGGCGGCAAAATCAATAATCAGCTGTCCGAGCCGCACTTCGATGGAGTGCAGGTCAATATGGAGGTCCTTGGAAGAAAGGATTGTTTTCCGGCAGCCTTTCTGCAGGTTTGCCTCGAAGTTCCGAAGCCAGGGATAGGCATTCAGAATTTCATAATTTTCATAGGCGGATTTACACGGGGATATTCCTCCCATGATCATAAGCCGGGAGGCGATTTCGTCTCCGGTCACCCACTCGATGAACTGATATGCTTCCGCCTTGTGCTTTGAGCCCTGTGAAATACCGAGAACGCCGCCGCCGAGAAGAGGACGGTTCCCCGGAACGGGGGCAAAGCCGACCTGGTTGGGAGACAGCGCATTTTCCGTGCGGATGATTCTGGAGGCATGGTTGGAAAACAGGATTGTAAGGGCCATGTTTCCCTTGACGAACCGGTCTGCGATATCGCTCCAGCTGCTGACCGGATCCGGATCGGCATAATCGCAGAGGGCAATGTAATTTTCCAGAGCGGCCCTGGCCTCTTCATTTGAGATATGCAGAAGGCCGTTCGGACTGTAGAGATCGCCGCCCATCCCGAGAAGCCGGACCAGAAATTCGCTTGCCGTGGAGGATGCGGTTCCGAGTGCCATGCTGGTGCCGTATTTTGTCGGGGAATCCTGACGGATTTTTCTTGTAAAGAATCTGGCAATTTCGTTGTATTCCCGGAAAGTCTTCGGAACTTCCAGATGCTTTCTTGTCATTTCATAGTAGCTTCTCGTCTGCATGATATTATCGAACAGATCGCGGCGGTAGAACAGCATCTGCGTGCTGATATCAAACGGAAACGCAAAGAGAAGATTGTCCACGTATCCGTAATTCTCCTTAAGCCCCGGCAGAAAACGGTCGAACTGTTTCCCGGCATCGGAATCGATATCCGTCAACGGTGTCAGGATGTGCGGCGCAACGAAATCAAAACTCGAGACATCCAGACGGATCACATCCCAGTTCAGCGCTTTTCCGGACAGGATGTGATTGTAGATCGTGGACAGCGGATAGGTTTCGAGCTCCACGTGGATGCCGGTATTCAGCGTGAATTCCTGCATCAGACAGTTTAAAGCAATGGCGGAGGGAGAAGACAGGGAGAGCATCTTGAGCCTGACCTGTGAATGGGACGACGACCTCCGGTCGCTTTTCCGGAAACCGGAAGCCTTCATCTGAAACGACTTAAGCGGCGAGTCCGTCTCCCTGGAATCCAGTACGGCATTGGCGGCGGTTTCGCCGAGGCTCGCATAGTTCATGGACAGGATGTTGAAACGGCTGTCGGGAACGGCACGCAAAGATGACAGCGTGAAGACAGGCAGTTCTTTTCCGGTTCCGACGGTGTGATAAGCGTTGTAAATCTGTTCGGCTATTTCCGAACCGGATGTAATGAAGCAGTCATAGCCCGGATGGCTGTTCAGAAACGGAAGATAGGCATCGCCGGAACACTGTCCGTACTTCATTTCCGAGCAGCTGATGCTTTTGGAAGTGTAGACATCCCGGATTCCGTTCAGGAAATCCTTGTTTGTGGAGTGCATAAGATTACCGGTCAGAACGTACGGATGGCGATAACCGTATGATTTTGCCCTGCCCGCCAGTTCCCTGCCGGCATTCCGGTAATTCAGGGAAAAACAAGGTATGGATTTTTTGACGTTTTCTCTTTCCAGAAATACAACCGGTGTGTTCGGAAGACTTAAAAGCTGATATTTCTGGGTGGATTCGGGAAGGCTGGGTACGATCAGAATGGAACAGGCCTTTGCCGCCACCGCGCTGTTCAGAGCCTGCTGTTCCTTATACGGAAGATTGTCGGTCAGGAAAAGTCTGGCAACATAATTTCTGCTTTCAAGGCTTTTCAGGATGCCCGTGTAAAGGTCGCAGTATCTGGCGCTCCGGATGTTCGGAAGAATCACGGCAACGGTCCGGGTTGTTCCCTTGCGTAAGAGACTCGCCTGTTCATCAATCCTGTATCCGAGTTCCCGCGCCGTATTTTCCACGAGCCTGATTTTTTCACTGCTTACACCCGGTTTTTTATTGAGAACATTCGAGACAGTGGCATGTGATACGCCGGCTGCCTTTGCGATATCCATGATTGTTGGCATCAGCTTGTCTCCTGTGATTTTCCTATTTGCATCTGAGTATTTATTGTATTATAAAAACTGGAACTTAGAAAGCAGAAACGGTACTTTTTGTCTGTTAAAATTAGAACGTTCAAAATTAGTTATAATTAAATTTAAATAATATTGACACGTGCTAATTTTGATTATATAGTAAAAGCAAGGAAATTGGAAGAGCAGAAAGTAAAAAATAAGACAGGCCTGACGTCGTCAGAATGAAAGAAGGCAGGCAAGTGGAAAAAGGGCTGCAGATAGGAACGAAGTTCAGGGAGAACGGAATGCCGGAAAGGTATCCGGGCGTAACCGTCATAACGAATGTGGAAAAGGACAATCCTGCTTATCCGGTCATACACAGCGTATACCGGAAACTCGACACGGAAGATGCGGAAAAAACGTTCATTTTTCTTCCGGAGGACAGCTATCATATCACGGTCATCCGCGGATTCAATTATTTTGTCAGGGAAGATGAATTCTGGCCTGCGGGGCTGAATAAAGATGTTACCATGGCAGATGCGGACACTTATTTCGCGGAGAAGGTTTCTCCGATCCGTTATCCGCGTGACAGGATCCACATGAAGTTTGAAAGCCTTAAGATTGATGAAAGCGATGTCCGGATCTGCGTGAAGCCGTTCGATGAGGCGGAGGAGAGATGTCTTTCCGATTACAGGGACAGGGTCGCAGATGCGGTCAGACTGAAACTGCCGGGTCACGATTCCTATGTCTTTCATGTAACGGTTGCCTATATCCGGTATGTTCCGGAGGGAAAAATGAAACAGGCTCTAAGCGATAAGGTCACAGCGGTCAATGAATATCTGAAACGGCAGGAACCGTTTTTCGTTTCACCGCCGGCGGTCGCCTATTATGACGACATGCTGCATTTTTCTTTTCAGAAGATAAAAAGAAAGCTTTAAGGAGGGAACAGATGGGAGAGAAGATCGTAAACGGTTTTTTGTTCCTGCTCAGCATATTCTACTGCGTTTCGGCGAACAGCTATTCGTTCGGAACGCCGGTAGCGCCGAAAAGCGGTTTCCTTCCGCAGATCATCGGCTATTTGGCAACCCTGATCTCCGGATATCTGTTTATCCGGTCGCTTACCGGGAAAGGAGATTCTGCCGGGGTCAGGATGAAATGTGATTTTAAGAGCCTTGGCTGTCTGGTCGCGCTGATGATTGCCTACATTCTGATTTTCAAACCGCTCGGCTATCTGATCAGCACCTTCATCCTGCTTTTCGTCTCGATGAAGATCGGAAAGGTGAAGGGATGGAAAACCCCTGTTCTGGTATCGGTTTTCACATCCGTTGCTTTCTATATGATATTCAAGGTATTTCTTGCAGTACCGCTTCCGAAAGGCATTCTGTAAAGGAGACATATGGGCAGCACACTGACTTCGTTGTTTAACGGGTTTTCGATATGCTTCAGTCTGGAAAATGTTCTGGCCTGCATAGCAGGCGTACTGGTCGGGACGCTGACCGGGGTTCTGCCGGGAATCGGCGTTACCGGCGCCATGGCCCTGCTTCTTCCGCTGAGCTACGGAATGAAGGCCACACCGGCCACGATCATGTTTGCCGGCATTTATTACGGTGCCATGTACGGAGGTTCCACGACCTCCATCCTTGTGAACCTGCCGGGAGAGGCTGCTTCGGTCATCACCTGCATTGACGGAAATCAGATGGCAAAGAAAGGACGTGCGGGGGCGGCGCTTTCCATTTCGGCGATCGGTTCCTTTGTAGCCGGGACGCTCGGCCTGATCGGTCTGACCTTCTGTGCGCCGGCGCTTTCTACCTTTGCGCTGAAGTTCGGCCCGCCGGAATATTTCGCAATCTCCATGCTGGGCCTGGTTCTTCTCACAAACCTGACTGGAAAGAACATGCTGAAAAGTTTCTTGATGGTCCTTCTGGGCCTTATGCTCGGAACGGTGGGCGTGGATAACATCACGGGGATTTCCCGTTTCACGTACGGGATCCCAAGCCTCTTAAGGGGCTTTGAATTCGGCGTCATTGCCATGGCGGTTTTCGGAATCAACGATCTCTTCGGAACGCTTGTCGAGCCGCAGGAGGAAGTGAAGGTAGGCCATGTGAAGTTCCGCGAGCTTTATCCGAACAGAGACGAAATGAAGCGGTCCGTCGGACCGATCTTAAGGGGAACGCTGATCGGTTTCCTGATCGGACTTCTGCCGGGACCCGCGGGGACACTGTCCAGCTTCACCTCCTATTCGGTTGAAAAGAGAGTGTCGAAGCATCCGGAAAAGTTCGGACAGGGCGCCATCGAAGGAGTGGCGGGTCCGGAGTCGGCGAACAACGCCGCGAGCAGTGCGGCCATGATCCCCCTGCTTTCCCTGGGCCTTCCGTTTGCGCCGCCTTCGGCCATGCTTCTGACCGGCTTCATTGTCCACGGGATAACGCCGGGTCCGACGCTGATCACCGACCATCCGGATGTCTTCTGGGGACTGATCGCGAGCATGTACATCGGCAATGTATTTCTGATTATCATCAATCTGCCTTTTGTCGGGGTCTGGGCGTCCATGCTGCGGACGCCGGCCAATATCCTGATGCCGATCGTCATGGTTGTCACCTTTACCGGTGCTTATGCGACGAACAACAGTCTGACGGATATGGTTGTTCTTCTGGTCCTCGGCGTATTTGCCTATTTCGCGACCAAATTCGGCTATTCCATGGCACCGCTTGCAGTCGGGATTGTTCTGGGAGGCACCATCGAGAAGAGCCTGCGGCAGGCCCTGATCATCTGCCACGGCAGCTTCGGGGAAATCATGATGCGTCCTCTTTCCGGGACCATCTTCTGGGTCACCTTCCTGATCCTGGGTTCCATGCTCTTTAAACCGGTCAGGGAAATATTCAGACATAGCAAGGACGACGATAACATGTAGTCCGCTATCAGATAAGGGAACAGTCACAGATTATCAAAGGAGGGAAATTATGAAGAAAAGATTTTTGGCGTTATTACTGGCAACGGCTATGGTGGCTTCGGTAACCGGATGCGGAGGAAGCAGCCAGACTGCGACCACGGCCAAGGCGGCATCGACCGCGAAGGCAGCAGCAACAACGGCAGCCAAGGCAGGTACGACAGCGGCAGCTTCGAAGGCAGCGGCAACTACGGCAAAGGCTGCCCAGACCACGGCAAAAGCGGCAGCGGCAACCACGGCAGCGGCGAAGGCGGCGGGAAATTATCCGAGCCAGAATATCACCTGGCTGGTTCCTTATGCAGCAGGCGGCGGCTCGGATCAGATGGCAAGACTGATCGCAAAATATTCCAAGAAATATCTCGGTACGGATATTGTCATTGAGAACGTCGGCGGAGGCGGCGGCAATGTGGGCTTAAGCCAGTTCGTGACGAAGCGTAACGTAAACGACGGTTATAATATTACCTGCTTTAATACCACAGCCAACCTGCAGCCCATTTACGGGACCATCCAGTATGACTGGCTGAAGGAACTGACTCCGCTTGCACTGTGCGTGTCGATCCCGATCGCAATCGCGGTACCTGGAAACTCAAAGTTCAACACGATCGAGGACCTGGTCAAATATGCCAAGGAAAATCCGGAAAAGCTGCAGTACGGTCATGCGGGAATCGGTTCCATCACGAATGTGGCCGGCGAGGAGTTCTGCCTCAAGGCGGGGATCAAGATGACGGCTGTTCCGTTCGGAAGCGGCGCGGATGTCCTGACTGCCCTGATGGGCTCACAGATCGATATCGATGTTGCCTCAGTGACGGAAGTACAGTCCTATGCGAAGAGCGGTCAGCTGAAGGTACTGGCACTCTGCACGAATACCAAAGTGGCAGCGCTTCCTGATGTACCGACGCTGGTTTCCAAAGGATATCAGGTTGATGAAGAGGTCACGCAGGGCATAGCGACGGCGAAGAACACGGATGCCGCAAAGGTAGCTGTCCTGGATGCGGGATTTGGAAAAATAATCAATGATCCTGATTTCAAGAAGGAACTGGAAGGGTACGGAATGGACGTCGACTATAAGAACGCAGCCGATTTTGCAACATTCCTGCAGAAACAGCGCGAAACCTTTACGAAAGTAGTCACGGATTCCGGAATCCTGGAACAGGTTAAGAATCAGAAGAAGTAAAAAGCTGAAAGATGGAGAGACACCGGTGAAGATTAAAATTCTTTTTCTTGATCTGGACGGTACTGCGCTGAACAGTGACCAGATCACAGTTTCCGAAAAAAACATGCGCGCCATCAATGCGGTCTTAAGCAGAGGGATCCTTGTCGTACCGTGCACCGGAAGGGTGCTCGACATGTATCCGCCGCAGATCATGCGGATGCGGGAGATCAGGTACTGCATCACTTCGCACGGCGCGCGTGTCGTTGACCGCGAGAGGGGAATCAGCCTGTATGAGAAACTGATCAATCCGATCAACTCTCTCAGGGTATGTTCCGTTTTTGAAAACAGGAACATCTACGCGGAGATCGCCGCCCAGAATACCATCTTCATTGAAAAGGCGGTTGACGATGAACTTATGAGATATCCGGTGCCTCCCCATCACAAATGGTATATGATGGATGAACATGACCAGATCGCCGTCCGGTCTCCCGGAAAGTATTTTTTAAGCCACGGGATCCAGATAGAGAAAATCAATATTTACGGTATCCCGGAGGAACTTCGGGAGAGCATGTATAATGACCTGACGAATACTGGCTGCATTAAGCATACGCGGGAGGGGGCAGGAGAAAACCTGGAATTCTCCTCATGTGAGCTGAATAAGATTGAGGCAGTCGACTGTTTCCTTAAGTATATCGGAATCCCGTGGGATGACTGCATGATGATCGGGGATTCCAGCAGTGACATTGATATGATCAATAAATGCGGACTGGGGATTGCCATGCAGAACGCACCGGGATGGATCAGGGAGCAGGCAGACTGGGTCGCACCGCCGAATACGGAGAGCGGTGTGGCAGAGGCCATCCGGGAATTTATCCTGCAGTCCGGAAAGTAGAGGCCGCCGTTTGGAAAAGAGTATCCGGGATTTTCAGGCGAAACATGAATTTATGGCTGCGATTGATTCGGACGGCTGTGTTTTTGATGTCATGGAGATTAAGCATAAGGAATGTTTCTGTCCGTCCATGATCAATATCTGGGATCTGCAGCCTGTGTCGAGGTATGCCCGCGAAGAATGGGAATTCGTAAACCTGTATTCCTCATGGAGAGGCGTCAACCGTTTCCTTACGCTGGTAAAGGTTCTCGACAGACTCGGAGAGAGGGAAGAAGTGAAAAGGCTTACGGATTTCAGAATGCCGCCGTATGCTTCCCTGAAGCGCTGGGTTTTAAGCGGAGAGCCGCTGAACAATCTGTCTCTTAAGAACCATCAGGACGACCCCGAGCTGAAGCGGACTCTGGAATGGAGCCTCGACTGCAACAGAAGAATTGCCGAGATGGTGCACGGCGTTCCGCCGTTTCCGTATACGAGAGAGTGCATCCGGAAGCTTTCCGAAAAGGCGGATATCATCATTGTCTCCGGAACGGCATCGGAAGCTCTGTACAGGGAATGGAAGGAAAATGCGCTGATCGGTTATGTCAGCGCAGTATGCGGACAGGAAGACGGAAACAAGAAGGAATGCATCGCAAAGGTAAAGGACCGGTACAGCGCGGATCACTGTCTCATGATAGGCGATGCGCCGGGAGATTACAGTGCGGCGGAGGCGAACGGGATCCTTTTTTACCCCATACGGCCGCAGCAGGAAACGGATTCATGGCAGGAACTGAATGAACAATACCTGGACTCTTTCTTTTCCGATCAGTACCGGGGCAATGCTGAAGCAGCGCAGGTTGAAAAATTTTCAAGTCTGCTGCCGGAGTGCGTATGAAATCTGCTGTTTTTATTCTGTTTATTCTCATGTATGTTCTGATGATCGTTTTTTCCGAGAAGCGCATCATCATTTCGTCTGTTACGGCGGTTCTGTTCGTCATTCTGGACGTGGTGCATCTGAAAGATGTGTTCAGTGCGATCGACTGGAATGTTTTGATGATGCTCTCAGGCACCATGGGAACGGTTGCTTTTTTCTCGGAATCGAAAATGCCCAACCGGATGGCGGACAAGCTTCTGCAGAAAACGCCGAACACGATGTGGGTAGCCATTGCGCTTTCTCTTTTTGCCGGCGTGATATCCGCATTCGTGGACAATGTGGCCACCGTTCTGATGATCGCCCCGGTGAGTCTGGCCATCGCGAAGAAGACCGGTATTTCACCGGTTCCGCTCCTGATCTCGATTGCCGTATCCTCGAACCTGCAGGGTGCAGCGACCCTGGTGGGAGATACGACGTCGATCATGCTGAGCGGTTATACAAAAATGAATTTTATGGACTTCATTTTCATGGACGGGAGGCCGAGTATATTCTGGGGAGTGGAACTGGGCGCAGTATCGACCATCCCTGTACTGATGTTTATTTTTGCCGACTCCAGGGATAAAAAGGTAGTGGTAGACAGGCCGGTGGAGGTGAAAGACAAAGTACCTGCTTTTCTGCTGCTTGCCAATATTCTGGCACTGATAGCGGCATCGTTTCTGCCGGTGCGTCCCAGACTGATCAACGGAATAATCTGTATTTCGGTTTTCCTGATAGCATCAGTCCATTCGGTCATGCGGACGAAAAGTTTCCGGTCATTTAAGGATTCCATTTTCGAGATTGATCTGGAAACCATCGGCATTCTGGCATCGCTGTTTATTGTGATCCGCGGGATTGAGAATGCCGGGATCGTGGGAGACATCGCGAACTGGTTTGTAAAGGTTGGCAACAACAATCTGTTTCTGATGTACAGCATCATCGTGTGGGGCTCGGTCGTTTTGTCTGCATTTATTGACAACATTCCCTATGTTGCGACCATGCTGCCGATCGTCGGCGGAATATCCTCCCTCATGGGATGCAATCCCTATATCCTTCAGTTCGGCCTGCTGACGGGCGCGACGCTGGGCGGCAATCTGACGCCGATCGGTGCCTCCGCAAACATAGCCGCCATCGGAATTCTCCGGAAGGAAGGGTATAAAGTTAAAAACCAGGACTTTTTCCGGGTCGGAATCCCCTTTACACTGGTTGCGGTCATATCCGGATATCTGTTCTGCTGGCTGGTGTGGTCAAAATAAAAAATGCAGTTCCTGCATCAAATAACGATACGCGAAGAACCTGTCCTGATCGGAGGACAGGTTCTTTTGTCGTAGTGCGGGAATTTATGTTTCTTCGGGGCATGCGGTCCGCACGAAAAGCAGGAGACGGACAGCCTCTTCCTGTCCGATTGTAAAGCACGGATCCGGAACGTTGCCGGTTTTAACAGAATGGTATCGGTAACAAAATACCAAACGGATAACAACAGCAGAAGCAGAAAATAATCCGTATGCGCGGATATGGGAAAAATAGATAAAAAAAGACAGGCCTTTTTGATCATTTGGCTGAAAAAAACCGTTTGAATTGACAACTGATAATACCAGTGATAATATCAATGGTAGGAACAGAAAAAAGCCGAGAAAGGTGCTGCGTATACCGATGACTAAGAGAGAAAGAGTACTGTGTGCCATTCACAATCAACCCGTTGATCATGTACCGTCGTGTTTTTCCCTGCATTTTCCGGCAGAAGATAAACAGGAAGAAAGGGCCGTTGAAGCGCATCTGAACTTTTTCAGAGACACGGATACGGATATCATCAAAATCATGAATGAAAATCTGGTGCCGGATGTCGGAGAAATCCGGGTCCCGGATGACTGGAACAAAATCCCCGTATATTCCATCCATGATTCTTTTATGCAGAAGCAGCTGGATATGACGAAGCGGATCCTGGAAAAAGCCGATCCTGACACTTATTCGCTCGGAACTCTTCACGGGATCTGCGCTTCGGCCATACATCCCATCGAAGCCAGATACGGTTATGAGAAGGTGAGGGAGATGTTCTGTGCGCATATCAGAGAAAAGAAGGAACCTGTGATCGAGGCTTTTAAAAGAATCGCGGACGGTATGTGCCAGCTTGCCTCGGGGTATCATGAGATCGGCGTTGACGGACTGTATTATGCCGCTCTCGGAGGAGAAAAACGGTATTTTACGGATGCGGAATTTGCAGAAGCGATAGAGCCGTTTGACAAACAGATCCTTGGCGCGTCCCGGGAAGCCGGTCTGGTCAATTTTCTGCATATGTGCAAGGACGGGCTGAATATGGAGCGTTACAGATCGTACTGCGGTCTGGCGGACGTTTTCAACTGGGGTGTTTATGAGACGGATTTCAGCCTGGAAGAAGGAAGAAAACTGTTTCAGGGAAAGACAATCATGGGCGGACTGCAGAACAGGAGCGGCATTATTGTCGACGGTACGGAAGAGAATCTGCAGGAGGAAGTCCGGAAGATTATCCGCAGTTTCGGGAAGACCGGCTTCATCCTGGGCGCGGACTGCACGCTTCCGACTGAGATATCACCGGGAAAAGTTAAAGCTGCGGTGGAAGCAGCCAGAGAAATATAGAGAATTCAAAGGAGGATGATGTTTATGAAAAGAAAATTGGCAGTATTGTTGTCAGCAGTTATGGCGGGTTCTGTCCTGTTAGGCGGCTGCGGAACGACCGGAGACATGCAGAAGAGTACCGGCAGCACCGGTTCAGCAGCTTCAAAAACCACAGCGTCGCAGACCAAAAGTTCCGGAACCACTGCAGCAGGCAGCAAACAGGTTTACCCGGCCGGGACCATTACGATCTACGGAACCGGACAGCCGCAGTATCTGAAGGAGTATTTTGATGCATGGCTTGACAGGAACAGAGATATCGCTCCGGATGTAAAAATTGAGATCGTTCAGACGGAGAGCTATGCCAAGAGCCGTGAGAAGATTTCCATGACGTCTGTGTCCGGGAAAGCGGAGGATCTGCCGGATGCAACCTACCTTGATCCGGTGAATATCATGGATCTGTCCCAGGCCGGACTGCTGAAGGACGAAACAGAATATTTAAAGCCCTTTGTCAGCCAGATGGTCGACGGCGCGGCAACCGATGCAACGGTAAGCGGGAAGACCTACGGACTGCCGAGTTCCGTGAGACCGAATGTTCTGTTCTATAACAAAGCTATATTTGACAAATACGGAATTGATCCGGCTACCATGAACACATTTGACGGATATATCAAAGCCGGCGAAGATCTGAAGGCGAAGAGCAGCGGCACAGTCTACCTGTCCTATATCAGCCCGAGCAGCAAGACCTGGCGATACTGGGGCAGAAGAGGTATGATGCCGCAGGCGAATGCAAAAATCTGGGACGATTCCGGTAATGTTGTAATCGGACAGGACGCCGGAACCAAGCTTGCCCTGGGAACGCTGGACAAGATGTACAAGGAAGGGCTGCTCCTGAAGAGCGAGATTATGGAACCGGCACTTTACGATGCGATCAACAGCCAGCAGGTGGCGACGTTTTACATCGGCGCATTCTGGGATGAGTTCTTAAGAAAGAACTGTCAGAAAACTTCCGGACAGTGGAGAGTGATGTCTTCTCCTGTCTTTGATTCCGTCGGCAAGGCCGGCGCACCGGTTTCCCTCTATTTCTGCATCGTCAACAAGGGAAAAAATGTATATGCGGGACTCCTGGAAAAAATGTGGCATGATTTCCACTTCGATACGAAATCCAGAAATGAATGGGTGGATTCCATGGAAAAGCAGAATGCTCCCTACGCCAACCCGATTTCTCTGGAAATGCTGAAGGATGAGTTCTGGACCAAGCCGTCCGATTATTACGGCGGCCAGTCTTTCAGAAAAGCCGAAGGGGACTGCCTGAAAAACAGCGCTGCAAATCTTGTCATAACGCCGCAGGATGCCGAAGCGGATACGATTATTTCCACGGAACTTGAGGCATACATTGCAGGAAACCAGACGCTTGACCAGGCAATCGCAAACATGGATAAGAATCTGAAGTCCAAAATCGGAAAAGCCAAAATCATAAAATAGGAAAGCATGACGCATGAAGCAGGGGAGAACTTTATTCTCCCCTGTTTTCGGAAGGAGGTATTGATGAAGAGAGCACTTAAGAAGTACAGAGCCCCCTATCTGTTCATTCTCCCGTTTTTCATTCTGTTTTTTGTCTTTCAGCTTGTGCCTACCATATGGACGTTTTATATCAGCCTGACAAACTGGAAGGGGCTCGGAACACCTGAGTTCTGCGGGTTTGACAACTACAGGACTTTATTCGTGGACAATATGTTCTGGGATTCCTTCAGAAATACCGTCATCTACTGGATCTCCGGTTTTGTATTCATTATCCTGCTGGCCATTCTGATCGCCGTGCTGCTGAACTCAGAGAAGCTTAAGGGAAAGGTCTTTTACAAGACGGTGACATTTTTACCCTATGTATGCGCATCGATTGCCGTCGGACTGATTTTCAGGATGCTTTTTGATGAAAGATCCGGGCTGATCAATGAGTTTCTGGCATCGCTGGGGCAGAAAAGAATCGGCTGGCTGACGGATATGAGCTTTTCGAAAGTGCCGGTTATCATCCTGTATGTCTGGAGAAATACCCCCTGGTATACGATGATTATATTTTCCGGACTCCTCAATATATCCAGAGACTATTACGAGGCGGCGACCGTCGACGGTGCGGGCGTATGGAAGCAGTTCTGGTTTATTACGCTGCCGTCGCTGAAAAACATTCTGTTTTTCTGTTCCATTACCCTGACGGTCGACAGCTGGAAGATGTTCAATGAATCCTATATCCTTCCGGGACCGGGCACGTCGAATATGTCGCTGTTTCAGTACATGTATCAGTCCGGATTCAGCATCTTCAAGATGGGATATGCTTCCGCGATCGGCGTGATACTGATTATTATTCTGGGAATGATATCCTTCGTGCAGTTTTCCGTGAGAAAGAAACAGATGGCTCTATGAGCTAAGGAGGCAGGACATGAACTATAAAGCAAAAAACAGGGCATCTTCCGTTCTGTTGCAGTTCATACTCATACTGATATCGGTTGTTTGCCTTTTTCCGCTGGTCTGGATGTGCCTGATTGCGCTGAAACCTGCAGAGGAATCACTGAGCGGGTTTCATTCCATCCTGGTTCTGCATCCGACAGTGGCAAATTTTAAACGTCTGTTTGAAATGATCCCGCTGGCGCAGAATACGTTTAACAGTGTCTTTTCGGCTGTCATCGGCACCGTGACATCTCTGTTTTTCTGCGCGCTGGCCGGCTTTGCCTTTGCCAAGTATGATTTTCCCGGCAGAAATTTTCTGTTCTATTTTGTCATCGCAACCATGCTGATTCCTCCCGAAGTGGGATCGGTACCGCTTTTCATCATCATGAAGAACATCAATCTGATCAACAGTCTGTGGTCCCTGATCATTCCGAGGATTGCCACGGCGGTCGGCATTTTTTACATGAGTCAGTATATTTGCGATGTGCCGGACGAAATCATGGAAGCCGCCAGAATAGACGGATGCAGGGATTTTGAAATGTTCATAAAAATCATCCTGCCGATCATCAAGCCTGCCCTGGCTTCGTGGGCGGCGATTACCCTGATCGCAAGATGGAATGACTTTTTCTGGCCGCTGCTTTTTCTCAGAAAGCAGAGCAAGTATACTTTGATGGTGACTATTTCGCTTCTGCCGGTGAGCGAGGGACTTTCCACTCCCTGGCCGGTCATACTGGCAGGAACCACAATCGTCATAGTACCGATTATCATTTTATACCTTCTGCTGCAGACAATGCAGGAATCCGGTATTATGGCGGGTGCCGTGAAAGGATGACGGTGAACAGCATGACAAGGCATGATGAAGATTACCGGAAATATATACAGGTACTGAAAGAAGAGCTGATACCGGCTATGGGATGCACGGAACCGATCGCCATTGCCTACGCAGCATCCCGCTGCAGGGATATTCTCGGAAAAGTTCCGGATGAAGCGGAAGTGCTGGTCAGCGGCAGTATTCTGAAGAATGTAAAATCCGTGATTGTACCGAACACGGAAGGACTGAAGGGAATAAAGGCGGCAGTGATCACCGGGATAGCTGCCGGCGTGGCGGAAAAAAAGCTGGAAGTGATCAGCAGTGTCACCGGGGAACAGAAGAAGAGCATCAGAGATTTTCTGAATACCATACCGGTAACCGTCGGACTTTCCCGGTCGGAGCTGGAATTTGATATCCTGATCAGGGAAACATCCGGAACGGAATCGGCATCCGTGCGGATTGCGGATTTTCACACGAATATCGTGCATGAGGAAAAAAACGGCAAAGTGCTTCTGGACCTTCCGGTGAAAGGCAAAGGAGGACTTACCGACAGAAGCTTTCTGAGTATGCAGGGAATATGGGAGTTTGCCAATACGTGCGGAATCGAAGATATAAAAGACATACTGGAACCGCAGATCACATATAATATGGCGATAGCCCGGAAAGGGATAGAAAGTCCCTACGGCGCTGAAATCGGCAAAGTGATATTGGATTCCTACGGGGACGCGATCTTAAGCAGGGCTGTGGCTATGGCTGCGGCTGCCTCCGATGCCAGAATGGGCGGCTGTGAAATGCCGGTCATCATTAACTCGGGATCCGGCAATCAGGGAATTGCCTGTTCCGTTCCGGTCATCACTTACGGGAGAGAAGCGGAGGTCGGCGGGGAAAGGCTGCTGCGTGCTCTGGTGCTGTCCAATCTGATTACCATATATGAAAAAACAGGAATCGGACGTCTGTCCGCATTCTGCGGGGCTGTGTGCGCCGGAGTAGCGGCAGGAGCCGGAATTGCGTATTTAAAGAATGGGGATTATAATGTTATCATTCATACGGTCGTAAACGGTCTGGCAATCGTTTCCGGAATGGTATGCGACGGAGCGAAGCCCTCCTGTGCGGCGAAGATTGCCTTTTCGGTCAATGCAGGTCTGTTCGGTTATGACATGTATATGCACGGCCAGCAGTTTCTGTCGGGAGACGGCATTGTGACCAAGGGAAGCGACAACACCATACGGAATATCGGCAGGCTGGGCAGAGACGGCATGCGCGAAACAAATGAAGAGATTATAAAAATCATGATAGGCGAGTGAAAAGCCTGCCGGAAGTGCTGCAGGGGTATCAATGAATACGGATATGCGGGAGCTGTTTGATGGAGTATAAGTCGATAAAAAATCAGGTATATGATCAGATCATGAAGGATATACTTGACGGGGCCTATGAAGCCAATGCCATTCTGAACGAAAAAGCCTTAATCGAAAAATATCAGGTCAGCAAGACTCCTGTCAGGGAAGCGCTTGTGCAGCTGTGCGGTGAGGGGATTCTGAATAATATTCCGCGTGTCGGGTATCAGCTCGTCATGACATCCCCGGCTGAATTCAAAGAGGCAATCGAATTCCGCAAGGTGATAGAGATCGCCGCACTGGAAATGGCGTTTCCGAATATTACGAAGGAACAGATTGCAGAACTGAAGACCCTGAATGAGAAGGCAAAGAAAATGGCCGACAGCAGGGATGTCAAGGCCCACTGGGAAATGAACCTGTCATTTCACCGTCTGCTTTGCAGTTTCTGCGGGAACCGTTATCTGCAGAAGGCGCTGGAGGATTCCATGAATCTCTGTACGAGGGTCGCCAATCAGTATTATTCCAGACTCTGGCAGGACAGCGACAAGGAAGGCGGGGATCACTACACGCTGGTGAAGGCGATTGAAAAGAAGGATATTAAAAAGGCAAAGGAAATCCTGATTTTAGACATCGAACTTTTCAAGAATAAGCTGCTCTGAAATGCATCATAAAAATACGGACAATATACAGAACAAAAAAGACAGCCACGGCTGTCTTTTTTGTTCTGTATGCCCGGCAGGTGCATCTTTTTAAGCGGTGAAAGTCCGGACAATGTTTTTCATCTTCTCCATTTTTTCTTCCATGTCGGCCGCAAGCCGGAACTGGGTACGGCAGCGGTCCAGATTATGATTTTCCCTGGCAATGTGGAAGTAACGGTCGCCGCTGAGAAAATCGGTCAGGAAGCGCATGCCGCATTCAAGGGTCATGGTAAGCGCGCCCTCCGGCAGCATGGAAATTTCCGCATCGGTAAGACTCCTGCCGCAGCCGCTTAAGAATCCTTCCGCATATGCCTCAAAGAGCGGGATGGAAAGGGACACGCGGCTTAAGTCCGTTTCGTCTTCGGCAGCCGTGTTGGCACCGAAGCGGATGGCGTCGCCGAAATCAAAAATCGAAAGTCCCGGCATGACCGTATCCAGATCGATCAGGCAGAGAGCCTGTCCGGTTTTCCGGTCGAACATGATATTGTTAAGCTTTGTGTCATTGTGCGTCACCCGTAAAGGCAGGCTGCCTTCCTTCAGCATATCGTCTGCCTTTCTGCATATCTTTTCGTGCTCGGTCATGAATTCGATTTCGGACGAGGCAATCCCGGCTCTGTGGCAGGAGTCCTCGTTTACCGCACGGAGAAAATCCCGGTATCTTTTCGGCGTGTCATGAAAATGGGGAATGGTGACGGAAAGCTTTTCCGCCGGAAAGGCAGACAACCCCTGCTGGAATTCTCCCACGATCTTTCCGGCCCGGCGGAATATTTCCGGATTGTCCGCCTGATCCTCGCAGGACGCGTCGGGGATAAAGTGATAAATTCTCCAGTATCCGCCGGTACTGTCTTTATAAAACGGAGCGTCTTCTTTTGTTCTTACAAGGTTCAGGGTTTCCCGGTCGGGATCACCGTTCCTCTTTATGATTTCCTTCCGCAGAAAAGAAGTTACGCTGTCTATGTTGTTCATGAGCGAGACCGGATCCGAAAACACTTCCGTATTGATCCGCTGCAGAATATAACGTCTGTCGCAGCAGAGCAGGAAGGTGTCGTTGATATGGCCGTTTCCGTAATGACGGAAGGAAACGGGCTGGCCTTCGACCTGAAACTGACCGATCGCCTCCCGGATCATTTCTTCGGAAATATTGCTGTTCATCTGGTATCCTCCTGTTTTACCCGGCAGACTTCTTTAAAAGGTCTCATCGGGCGTGATGAAATCAGTCTAATTCCTTTACGGAACAAAGTCAAACCGGCAAAAATCAAAAAATTCCGCTTTCCGGTCATATTCTGATGCTATAATAAAAAAAAAGAAAACGCCTGACGTGCAAAGCAGGGCGGAAAAAGAAAGGATGATCTGCATTACCGGATCAGATGGTAAAAGAAGATGGTCAATCTGAAAGCAAAACCTTATTTCCTGTCAGAGGAACAGATTAAATGGGTAGAGGATACGATCGGTACCATGAGCCTTGAAGAAAAGGTGGGACAGCTGTTTGTGAATATGGTTACCGACAGATCGCCCGAAGCGCTGCAAAAAATGGTCGATACATTTCATCCGGGCGGCATCCGCTATCAGAATGCGCCGGCAGAGGCGCTGTATGAGCAGAACAGAATTCTTCAGGAGGCTTCCCGCATTCCTCTGCTGATCGCTTCCAACTGCGAAGCCGGCGGAAACGGAGGCGTAGGCGGCGGAACGCCGGCTGCGAACGGCGCGGCGATGGCGGCAATCGACAAAGAGGATGCCGTATTCGATGCAGCGCGTGTCGGCGCGGAAGAAAGTGCCGCCATCGGCTGCAACTGGAATTTTGCCCCGATCGTTGATCTTACGAAAAACTGGCGGAACACGATTGTTCAGCTCAGGGCGTTCGATGACAGTCCGGAAGATGTCATCCGTTATGCAAAGGCTTTTTTCAAAGGGACAAGAACCGTGAACATGGCCACCTGCATGAAACATTTTCCCGGGGACGGAACGGAAGAAAACGACCAGCATCTGATCATGGGAATCAATGATCTGTCCTGTGAGGAATGGGATGCGACCTATGGAAAAGTCTACAGCGAACTGATCGATGCCGGCGTCATGACGGTTATGGCCGGGCACATTGCCCAGCCGGCCTATCAGCGGAAGCTGTGCCCCGGCACAGCGGATGCGGATATCAGACCCGCTACGCTGTCACATGAACTGATCACGGAGCTTTTAAAGGGAAAGCTCGGATTCAACGGACTGGTCGTGACGGATGCGTCTCATATGATCGGAATGTTCGGCGCGACGGTTCCGCGGAGAGAACAGGTTCCGGGGGCAATTAAAGCCGGTTGCGATATGTTCCTGTTCTTCAATGATCCGGAAGAGGACTTCGGATATATGCTGGAAGGCTGCCGCAACGGGACCATCACGGAGGAGCGGCTGAACGATGCGCTTCACAGGATTCTCGGAATCAAGGCGGCATTAAACTTAAACGTGCTGAAGGCCGAAGGAAAACTTGTTCCCCCGAAAGAAAAAATGAATGTGATCGGATGCGAGGAGCACTTAAAGGTTTCCGAGAAACTGGCAGACGGTTATATTACGCTTGTAAAGGACCGGGAACACTACCTGCCCATGACGCCGAAGCGCTATCCGCGTGTAAAACTGATTTTTATAGGCGGGGAAGGCCACGTGATCGCGGGACAGCTTTTCAAGGGGAACGATGAAGCGATCAAGGCGGAAATTGTCAGGATTCTGTCGGAAAAAGGTTTTCAGGTCGATGCGGAGGACATGAAGATCAAGGGGAAGACAGAAGAATTCCGCAGAAAATACGATGCGGTTCTGCTGGTCCTCAATGTGGAAGGCTTTGCCCAGTACAATTCCATGCGGGTAAAATGGGATCTGCCGACAAAGCAGCCCTGGTACATGAGCGAGGTGCCGACGATGGTTCTTTCCGTTTCCTTCCCGAACCTTCTGATCGACGTGCCAATGGCCCGCTGCTATGTCAATGCCTATATGAACCACCCGGCGGCACTGCGGGCGGCAATTGAAAAAATGATGGGACAGTCGGAATTCAAGGGAAGATATAACGAGAATGTTTTCTGTGGCCGGTGGGAGACGAGAATCTGAAAAACGCTGTCCACGGAGGGGCACAATGAAGAACTTAAAGGAGTTTTGTAAAAACAGGGACTTCCTGGTATGCGTCGACAGCGACGGCTGTGCCATGGATACCATGAATATCAAGCACAAGACCTGTTTCGGACCCTGCATGGTGGAAGAATGGGGGCTGACAGAATGGCGTAACGACATCCTGAAACGCTGGGATGAAATCAATCTGTACACTTCGACGCGCGGAATAAACCGGTTCAAGGCACTGGCCATGATTCTGGAAGAAATCAGCGGAAAATATACCGCAGTGGACGGCGTAAAGGAGTTTTCGGAATGGGCGGAAAACGCACCGGAACTTTCCAATGCGGCAGTGCGGCAGAAAGCCCTGGAGAGCGGTAAAACCGTTTTTCAGAAAGCGCTTCGGTGGAGTACGGCCGTTAACGAAAAAATAAACGGTCTCAGCAGCGAAGATAAAAAAGCGTTTCCCGGCGTCCGGGAAGCGCTCGCATATGCACACGAAGCCGCCGATCTTGCCATAGTTTCCAGTGCCAATCCGGATGCAGTGCAGAAAGAATGGGAAGAGAACGGACTGCTGTCGTTTGCCGATGTCGTATGTGCGCAGGATTCCGGATCAAAATCGGATGTGCTCGGCATGCTGTGTAAAAAAGGCTATGACAGGAAACACATATTAATGTGCGGAGATGCCCCCGGTGACCGGGCGGCAGCCGAAAAAAACGAAGTTCTTTTCTATCCGATCCTGGTACGGAAAGAGGCGGAGAGCTGGAAGATGTTTTCCGAAGCCGTAAGAAGGCTTAAGGACGGAACCTATGAAGGGAGATATCAGGCGGAAAGAACGGAGGCATTCCTCCAAAATCTGCGGGGATAAGGATGTGGAGTATGTCATTTCAGAAAATGCCTGATCCAGTTTACGGCGTACTGACCGACCTGCTCTTTTGAGAGATCGTCGGTCTGCAGAATGTCGACATTGTCCTTACCGGAGAACCATTTTTTCTTCAGCGGCATCAGGCTTTCCGTATAGTGCTCGAAGAAAAGGCGGGAACGGTTTGCATCGCCGTTTTTACGGGAAAGCAGAGTTGCTTTGTCCGCATCCAGAAAAAGAATGCGGTCAGAGCGGCATTGTCTTAAGTCTGCAAGTTCCCGGTGCAGGCTGTTTTCAACATCCCAGTCCGCACCGACAGTCTGCGGATAGTTCAGCGTATAAAATTCGATTTCCTCGGGCCCGAAGTCAAGAACGGAACACCGGTGCTGCCCGGCGGAACGGTAACGTTCCATTTCATGTGCAATCCACAGCCGCTGGATTTTCAGATAATCCTCCGGCTGTGTTTTTATGAGCCCTTCCCGGGCTGTCTGTTCGATTACCTCTCTGTTGTCTTCATAAAATACCGTTACGTCCGGCAGGTGTCCGGCAATGTAGTGCAGAGCACTTGTCTTGCCGGACGCCATGCATCCCTGTATGGACAGAATGAGTGACATTATGATGCCTCTTTTTTTCCGGACTCTGATCCCGTTCAGAGCCGGGGAAGACAGAGGCCTGATTATCATGCGCAGGGCGCACAGAGAATTTTGCCCCTTCGGGGCACGAGCAGGAGACGAAAAAGCTTTCTCCTGCCCGATTCATACGATTTTCAGCCTGATATGATGCTTGAAATAAATACGGGTCCGGTAAAGATGCTGCGGCCAGGAAACCCTCAGGCGGGGATCGGTTATCTTTACGGTCTCCGTACGGATTTCGCAGGGACCCGTGATATGAACGGAGGCCAGGGAACCGAGGCTGATCAGTTTTGCTTTCACTGTCGGCTTCAAACTGCTCATAAGCGAAAGCGCCACCTGACCGGGATAGTCGGTTTCGTCGCTGATCACGAGGCCGCGCGACGGCAGAACGGTAAATTCCCGCCGGTAAAAGCCAAGCCCGGGCACTTCGCCGTGCGCATTATAGGCCGGAGCGATATCCATGCGGATATGATCCGGTCCTGGGCCGGCTTTCACGTCAGCTGCCCGGTATTCTTTTCCCGGAAGCTGCTGATATCTGTTCTCTTCGGGATCGAATTCGGGAAGATTGTGCCAGGAAGACTGCATGGTCCAGATTTCGTATCTGTGTGCGGAAAAAGTTTTCTGCGTGTAGCTTTCCACGCCGACATCGATCAGGACAGGCCGGTTATCCTTATAGAGCGTTACGCTGCCGGTGTCGTTATGATTATGGCTGTCCGCATTGTTCCCGGCTTTTATGCCGATAAAATACGCGCCGCTTCGGCGGCAGAAAAGACCGGAATCGCGGAAGAAATGACTGCCCGGACTGCAGGCCGGTTCCTGCTGCCGGATTGTGAGCTGCCTGCGGATTTCGGGCTCCGCAAAAGCAGTCTGGATGTGATAGAAAAGATTGATTCCTTCGCTGTCATCCTGATATTTCAGATGGTCCGGATCGGTGTCCTTCAGAAAGTCTGAAACCGCAAGCGCCGGGAGATCCGTACTGCCGACCCGCCTGCCGAAAAGAAAGTCTCTTGCGCCCCGGCAGCCCGCTACCGGACTGCAGTCCGAAAAGTTCAGATAATACGGACCTCCCACATGGACATGGAAGATGTATTCGGCGATATTCCGGATTTTCTTCTTTTTCCAGACACTCTCGAAGACACCGGGCATGAGCGCGCACAGGATTTCGAGTGCGTTGAAAAGACAGAGACCGGCATGTCCGTAATACTGGGCGCCTTCGCTGCAGCACCCGTCGGCTCCATAATCTTTGAGAAAGCAGTCCAGGCTTGCGGAAGCCTGACGGACCGCAGGCGAAATTATGCTGCGGTCATCCGGGTGCAGCAGGGAAACACAGATCAGGACATTCTGCGTACACCAGACGGTCCAGTTGTTCATAGGTTCGTTTCCGTTCCCCATCCACCAGAAATGCGTATGCAGATAAGGTTTTATGATCCGGCGGTCTGTTTCGCGTGACATGCGGACGGTGATGCCGGGAGAAACGGTTTCCAGCTGCGGGCCGAGAAGATATACTGTCATGGAAATGAGTGCTCCGGTTTCCGCCGCAAAAAGATCCACGACCGGATGCGACGTATCCGGAAGAGGTTTTACCGGGGTATCACGGATATAACTGTTGTGAGCCGGCAGATTCCAGGCGCTTTCCTCACAGATTGCCCAGACGGAATCCGCAATGGCAGGCAGAAAGGTTCCTTTGTTGTCAAAGCATTCCGCCATGACCAGCCGGCAGAGATTTCTGCGCCTGGCAAAGTACGGCTTTTCATAATGCGTGCGGTTTCCTTTTTCCGTAAACTCTTCCCAGAGCGAAAGCGGAAGCGGCGGGATCAGATCAGAGCGGTCTGACCGCAGGGATTCTCTGCCCGCCTTGATCCAGCGCTTTTTTCCCGGAAGACAGTCCCAGGAAGAGCGCTCGGTAACCGGAGGACAGGGGACCCACCTGCCCGGAATAATCTCTTTTTTCTGATCCAGAAGCTCTGTTATCATCATATGTCTCCGTTTTTTTTGAAGAACTGCATTTCATATACTATAACACTTTGTGTGGACGGCAGGGCGAATCATGTCGTAATTTGACAGCAAAGTTATATACAGAAGCGGGACAAACGGATACAGAACACGGGGGAAAGATGCCGGAAAAAGGCGTAATATCAATGGAAGCTGCGGCAGCACATGAAACCTAAAAACGCAGTTTATACACAAAATAATATAAAATGTGATAAAAAGTATAATATAACATAAAATATTACTAACTCAAATGCCAAAATTACAAAAAAATTATACGTTATTACATTTACATGAGAAGAAAGTTGCCATATAATAAAACTAATTTATACAAAATGGTACAAAAAAGTATAAAAATTTTGAAAAGGAGAGAGTAACTATGAAAAAAAGGCAGATTAGTAAAGCAATTTTAGGTACCATGCTGGCATCGGTAATGATACTGGGCACTGCATGCGGCGGTTCTTCTTCCGGAACTACCACGACAGCGGCCAAGGCTGCGGCCACAACGAAGGCAGCGGCAGGAACGACGGCGGCTTCCACGACGAAGGCGGCAGCCTCAGCCGCCACGACGAAGGCGGCGGCAGCAACAACTGCGGCGGCAAAAGACAGCGGGAAACCGGTCACGCTCCGTGTCGCTCTCTGGGACTATTCAAACACACAGTATTATAAGACCATTTTTGATGCTTTTACAAAAGCCAATCCGAATGTAAAACTTGATATCGTAGAATTCACGGCAGCCGAGTATGAGGATACTGTTACCACGCAGCTTGCAGGAAAACAGGATTTCGATATCGTCTTCATCAAGAGCCTTCCGACCATGGCCAATATGATCCAGCAGGGCATGATCAAACCGATCGATGATTTCATTACCAAGGATAAAACCTTTGACAAGAGCAAATATTCAGGCCTGATCGAACAGCTTGCACTGGACGGAAAGACCTATGGAATTCCGTTCCGCAAAGACAATAACCTCCTTTATTATAATAAAGATCTCTTTGACAAGGCCGGCGTTGCCTATCCGAAGGACAACATGAGCTTCAAGGAGTATGCGGATCTGGCCCGCAAGATGACCTCCGGCAGCGGCAACTCTAAAGTTTACGGAGCTCATTTCCACACCTGGGCATCCAATGTTTATTCCTATGCGCGCAGAACCGAAGCGTTCAACGCAAAGGATCCGACTACCTATAAGGCACTTACGGATCTCTATACGGAAGCAGTGAAACTGCAGGACGAAGGCGTCATTCAGGACTTCGGTGCACTGAAATCCTCCAATATTCATTATTCCGGCGTATTCTACAATCAGCAGGCTGCCATGATGCAGATGGGCACCTGGTATATCAATATGCTTCTTGAAAACGTCAAGGATTTCAAGTGGGGCGTATGCACACTGCCTACACCTGACGGAAAAGAGAACACGAATGCAATGGGCGGCGTTACGCCGGTAGCAATCGGTGCATTCGGAAAGAACCCCGACGCAGCATGGAAGTTCATGACCTATATCTGCGGAGAAGAAGGTGCGAAGATCCTTGCGACGACCGGTATCCTTCCGGGCTATAACTCAGATGCCGTAAACAAGATCTTTGATGATTTCCCGAAGACATATCCGAATGCTCCTGACAATCTTTCCAAATATATCAACCTGAAGAAGTATGTGATCGAGCAGGAAATGAACAAGAATGCAAAAGCAATCGATACGGCCATTACAGAGGAACACAGCAAGATCATGACAAAGGGAATTTCACCTGCGGACGGCATAGCAGAACTGACCAAGAAAGTCCAGGATATTCAGAAATAATATGACTTAACAGTCAGTCGGAATACAGGTAGGATGAATCCGGTTGGAAGCTCTGGAGTAGAGAAAATCCGGAGCTTCCAATTTTTCTTAAAGGGAATTCATCGGAAAGAGAGGAAAAATGGCACGTACCGATGAGACAAAGTCTCTAAAGCACAATCATAAGCTGGCAAGGCATAATGAGCTGATTGCATATTCTTTTATTCTGCCGAATCTGATCGGTTTTTTCATCTTCACATTTGTACCGATCGTATTTTCTCTGCTTTTAAGCTTCTGCAAATGGAATCTGAACGGGCTTCCTGATTTTATAGGCTTAAAGAACTTTGTAAAAATGTTCACGAAGGATCCCAGCTTCTATATTTCCCTGAAGAATACATTTCTTTTCACGCTGGGTGTCGTTCCTTTTACGCTGGTGCTGGCACTGGCACTGGCCATTCTCATGAATCAGAAACTGAAAGGACGGACTTTTTTCCGTTCGGTTCTGTTTTTCCCCTATGTCGCGTCGCTGGTTGCAGTGGCGGTTGTCTGGATGGCTCTTTTCAACCCGGACAAAGGCCCGGTCAACAGTATATTAATGGCAATCGGGATCAAGAATCCGCCGCGCTGGGCTGCGTCGCAGACCTGGGCGCTGCCGACGATCATCGGTCTTACGATCTGGAAAGGAACCGGCTATTACATGGTGGTTTACCTTGCGGCATTGCAGGGAATCAACCATGATCTGTATGAGGCCGCGGAACTGGACGGAGCCGGAGGATGGCAGAAGTTCCTGAATGTGACATGGCCGTCGATTACGCCTACCACGTTCTTTATCCTGATGATGCTGCTGGTTTCCACATTCAAATCCTACGATACGATGTATATTACCACGCAGGGCGGACCGGGCGAGGCGACGAAGGTTCTGGCCTACCATATATACAATCAGGCATTCGTCAACAACGATTTCGGATATGCCAGTGCGGTTGCGATGGTCCTGTTCGCGATCGTGGCAGTCATAACCGTTATCCAGTTCAAAACCGAGAAGAAATTCACGGATTACTTATAAAGGAGGCAGAGCATGGAAAAGACAGAAATGCAGAAAAAACAGAAGCTCACTATATCGTACTGTATCAGCCGTGTGATTCTCTATGTCCTGCTGATTTTTATGGCAGCTATCATGCTGGTTCCGTTTGCATGGATGATCTCGGCGTCGCTGAAAGTTGAAAAAGATGTTTTCTCATTTCCGATCGTGTGGATTCCGAAAAATCCGCAGTGGTCGAACTACGTTACGATCTGGAAGAAGATACCGCTTCTGATCGGTTTCCTGAATTCCGCCAAGCTGACGATTTTCACGACGGTTCTGCAGCTCCTTACGTCAAGCTTTGCCGCATATGCGTTTGCCAAGCTGAGATTCAGGGGGCGTGACACCATTTTCATGGCGTACGTCATGACCATAGCCATTCCGTGGCAGGTATATATGGTTCCGCAGTATATCATGATGACGCAGTTCAAGCTTACTGACAGCCATCTGGGAATCATTCTCATGCATGCGTTCACCGCTTTCGGTGTTTTCATGATGAGACAGTTTTTCATGGGAATCCCGAACGAACTGCTCGAGGCTGCAAGAATTGACGGTCTAAGCGAATACGGGATATGGGCGAAGATCATGCTGCCGCTTTCCAAACCGGCAATCGCGACACTTTGCATTACTTCGTTCACGTTTGAGTGGAACGACTTCATGGGACCCAATATCTATCTGTCGACAACGGCGAAAAAAACACTGCAGCTGATGCTGCGCATGTACAATACCCAGTATTCATCAAATTACGCGCTCATTATGGCGGCTGCGACAGTGGCGCTGATCCCGGTGCTTGTCATGTTTGCCTGCCTGCAGAAATATTTTGTGGAAGGTGTTGCTTCCAGCGGTATTAAAGGATAAATATTAAGGAGGATTCATATGAAATATTCACTGTTTACGGTTGGTGTTCCGGAAATGCATCCGGAGGAACTCCTGAAGAAAATCAAAGAATACGGATACGACGGCGTGGACTGGCGCGTTACCGCCATTCCGACCGACCCGGTTATTTTATCGGAAAAGCCTTCTTACTGGCGCAATAATTTCTGCACGTACGATATCGACAGGATAGACGAACAGGCAGAAGAAATCAGGAAGCTCACGGACAGCTACGGAATAGAAATCAACGCGCTGGCAACCTATCTGGACTGCGGACAGGAAATCGGAAAAATAGAAAAATGCATGAGAGCGGCACAGATCATGGGCTGCACGAGAATCCGCGTGAATTCATTCCGGTACGATCCGAAGGAAGGTTATACCGCACTGTATGCGAAAGCAGTAGCAGGTTTTGAACGTGTTGAAAATGCGTCGAGGAAGTACGGCGTCAAGGCCGATTTTGAAATGCATATGGGGACCATTACGCCTTCGGCGAGCGCGGCATTCCGGCTGGCCTGTAACTTCAATCCCAAATATATAGGCGTGATCTATGACACCGGGAACATGGTATATGAAGGTTTTGAAAATTATCAGATGGGTCTGGAAATACTCGGACCGTATCTGGATCTGGTACATATCAAAAACGCAAAATGGATCAAAAAGACGGTTGACGGCGCGGAAAAATATGCACCGGACTGGGCACCGTTCACGGACGGACATGCGGATTTTGATGCCTGCTTTACGGCATTGAAGAAAGTCGGATACAACGGCTACGTTACATTTGAAGATTTTGCGGATCTGCCGTCAGATGAAAAGCTGAAGAGCGATCTTGCATTTACAAAAGGAGTCGTCGAAAAAATATACGGCCCGGAGAAATAATTTATGATCAGGTTGTCCGGATTTGCGGATGAAATGGCCGAAACAGTCGACAAACAGATTGATGTACTTAAGCGGCTTAACATGAAATATGCTTCAGTCCGCAGCGTGGAAGGAAAGAGAATAGAAGGATACTCTGTCAGGGAGTTTTCGCAGCTCGTATGGAACAGGATGAAATCCGCAGGAATACGGATTTCATCCTTTGGTTCCATGATCGGAAAAATACCGGTCAACGATGATGAGGCGTACCATGTTCAGCTTTCGCAGCTGGAGAACCTCTGCAACATGTGCGAGGTTTCCTCCTGCCGGTATATCCGGATGTTCAGCTTTTTCATACCCGAAAACAGCCATCCGGATTTATATCTGGAACAGGTAATCGACAAACTGACAGGATATCTTAAAATCGCGGAAAAACACGGCGTTACGCTGATTCACGAGAATGAGAAAGATATTTACGGAAATACTGCTTTAAGATGCAGGAACCTTTTTGACATCATTGATTCCTCCAGCTTCAGAGGAGTGTTTGATCCGGGCGGGTTTGTTCAGTGCGGGGATGACGTGATGAACAGCTGGGAAATCCTGAAAAAAGATATCCTGTCTTTTCATATCAAGGACTCTCTGTATTCGAACCGCCAGAACGTGCTTTGCGGAACAGGAGATGCCTGCATGAAAGAACTTCTTTCGAAGGCTGTTCTGGAAGATCATTTTGACGGATTTCTGACGCTTGAACCGCATCTCGTTATTTTCATCGGCCTTGGAATACAGGAAAAAAACAGCGTGGATAAGATTATCGAGAAGAACCGGGCGGGAGACATCGAAAGCGGTTTTGTCATGCAGTATAACGCGCTCCAGGAGATACTGAAGGAAATCCAGGGCAGGAAAAACGGAGGACGTTAAAGTGAAGAGCGGCACAAAATCCGGACGCCGGATTTCCCGGACGCCAAAAACAGAATTCCTGAGGTATGCCAATGTATAAGTATTTTATTGCATGTACAAACTCTCTCCTAAGCAGCGGAATCAATTCCCTGGTGGTTTCCGGCGGAATGGATCTTGAACTTGCCGGTAAGGAAGAAAATGAGGAAAAGGCATTCAGGCAGATTGAAATCAGCGCGGCCGAAATTATAATTGCAGATACGCATATCACGGATGACATCAACGACAGCAGGCCGGATGCGCTGCGCCTGAGGGAAAGAATTATCGGTGAACAGAAACGCCGGATTTATTTTATTTTTATTCTTCACAGAGGCGGCTGGCATGACGTACCGGACGACAGTTTCTGCTGCGGCATTTATGAGGAGGAGTGCAACAGCGATTCCATTCATAACATACTGGACAATGCGGTTATTCATCTGGAGGCGGATAAGCGTCAGAGAAGGCTGTTTGAAGACGAAACGATTTACGAGACGAAGAATCTTCTGATGAATCATTTCCTGATTGATGTTCTGAAAGGAAATAATGTTACAGGATGTCAGGTGAAACGTTTTTTCCGTGAGAATGACCTCGACTGCAGCGGTTCCTTTTACCGGGTGGTTCAGGTCTGCCTGCAGCACAAGAAGGAGGAGACGACCGGAAAAGATCTTTATCAGAAGGTCCTGGTCTTCCTGAAAAAACAGTTCAATTGTTACTTTCTGAATCTGACTGTGGGAATAACCGGTGAATGCATCTGTATCATTCTGATTTCCGACCAGTCATATCCTGATGCGGATATCCTGAGGACCTGTGAAGAAATCCTGAAAAATGCATCCGGCATGGGACTTGAGTTTTTTGACACCCGGCTTCTCTTCGGGATAGGTCCGGAAGTAAACGGATTTCCCAATCTTTCATACAGTTATGCCTATTCACGTCTGGGCATCAATACCTGTATCAGGCAGCAGCTTCAGGTTTCCTGCGGAACGACTCCGGAACAGGTCAGTTTTGTTGAATTTGAGCAGGCTGTCAGAAGCGATTTCGAGAAAAAGGACGTTCAGGATTTTTCGCGGCATTTTCTTGAATTCGGCAGCAGAATAAGATCCATGGAATTCGGCGATGTCATTCATTGTCTTTCCATTATTACGCAGATCTATATTACCTCTTTCCCGGACGGACAGAAGAGACTGTCTGAGGCACTCGGAAAAAGCTGTGAAGACGACTGCTTCGGATGGCAGATCCTTTACAGCTGCAATTCTTACAGGGAAGCGGAAGACTATATGGAAAAACTGGGAATTCTTGTGAGCGGGGCCCTTTTGAAGGAGAAACGCAGCGGCAGGAAAGACCTTCTGGAGCAGGCAAGGGAATATATCGGAGAGCATACCGAAGATAATATTACGCTTGCCGACGTGGCCGGACTGATCGGCGTCAGCCAGAGCTATCTTTCCTCCCTTTTCAGAAAAAACCTTCATACCGGCTTCAGCGAGTATGTAACGGATCAGAAAATGCGTATGGCGTGCCTGATGATGCATTCCGGAGACAGAAAGATATGCGAGGTCAGTGAGGCAGTGGGATTCAGTACTCCGCAGTACTTCAGCAGAGTATTTAAAAAGAGAGTCGGCGTCAAGCCGACCGAATATGCCGCAAATTTAAACGGAGGAAGGAATAATAAATGATCAGAACATTCGAACAGCATAAAATCAGAGAACAGAAGGAACTTTCAGGTTCACTCTGGAATTTTCATAAGGGAACCCGTGAGGAAACAGGACACACTCTCAAGGCGCAGGTCCCGGGGTGCTGGGAAATGATCCCGGGCCTCGAAAGCTACCGGGGCGTGGGAACCTATGAGACAACGTTTGAAGCGGAAGGAACCGTCAGGATTGAATTCAAGGGAGTCAGCCATACCGCCGATGTTTATGTGGACGGCAGAAAAGAAGCGCATCATTACAATGCCTATACGGCATTTTCATGTATTGTCAAGGGACTCGGCAGGGGAAAACATACCCTTACGGTGGAAGCGGATAACCGGTTTTCCCCGGAAAGCGCGCTGCATGTGCCGAACGATTATATGTCCTACGGAGGGATCACCCGGCCGGTTGTACTGGAAAACCTGAACGGTGTTTTCATCGAATGGATTCATGCTGTTCCCGTAAAACAGAACGGGGAATGGAAAGTCAGACTGGAAACATGCATAAAGAATACGGAAGACAGAGCGGTTTCCGTGAATCTCGTGATCAGAGCGGCAGGCGCAGAATTTTGTTCCGATGAACTTCTTTTAAGTCCTGAAGAGGAAAAAACCGTATCGGGAGAGATGAAAACGCCCGGCGTCATGGAATGGGACATGTTTTCACCGGTGCTTTATGAGATCAGCGGTGTACTGCTGTCCGGAGGAAAGCCGGTAGATGACCTGAATGACAGAATCGGTTTCCGGGAAATCGTGACAGACGGGAAAAATATCCTCCTGAACGGACGGAAAATCAGAATCAAGGGATTCTGCCGGCATGAAGACCATCCGCTGTTCGGCTGTGCGCTTCCGTATGCGGCAATCGAAAATGATCTGATGACGGTAAAGGATCTCGGGGCAAATTCCATCCGGACTTCGCATTATCCGAACGATGAAGTTTTCCTTGATCTGTGCGATGAGCAGGGAATCCTTGTCTGGGAGGAGAACCACGCGAGGGGACTCAGCGAGGAACAGATGAGAAATCCGTATTTCGAAGAACAGGCGGAAACCTGCATCCGGGAGATGATACCGCTTCATTTCAACCATCCGTGCATTTACATCTGGGGTATTTTAAACGAGTGTGCAAGCGAGACGGAATACGGACGGACATGTTATCAGAAACAGTATGACCTGATCAGAAAACTGGACTCTTCAAGACCGCGTTCTTCCGCAAGCTGCAAATTCAAAACGGAACTATGCTTTGACTTGCCCGAGGTTGTCTCCTATAATATCTATCCGGAATGGTACCATGATGCACCGGCGGCAGAGTATCTCAGTGATCTGTACAAATGGGTGCAGGAAAAGGGCGGCGGGGAAGGAAAACCGTTCCTGATCACGGAAATCGGCGCCGGCGCGATTTACGGTTTCCGTACGCCGACCAGGGATAAATGGTCTGAGGAATATCAGGCGGATGCTTTAAAGGACCAGATGAATGCGGTGCTGAACCAGGAGGGATGTTCGGGAATGTACATCTGGCAGTTCTGCGACGTCCGCATCAGCAGGGAATGGTTCAGCAACCGTCCGCGCACCATGAACAACAAGGGAATCGTTGACGAATACCGGCGCAGGAAACTCTGCTATGAAACGGTAAGGGAAATTTACAGGTCTTATCCGGATTATTTTGACTGACCGGTCCGGAGAGATTGATTCCGCAGTCGAAAAGGGAGGTACTTGTTTTGAAAAAAGCAGCAATCATCGGACTGGGGGATATTTCCTCCATTCATTACAATGCGATCCGGGCGGATTCCGATATCCGCCTGGTTGCAGTGTGCGATACGGACAGAGAAAAGGAAAAAACAGCCGGAGAATATCAGGTGCCGTTTTATACGGACTATCATGAGATGCTCCGCAGAGAAAAACCGGACTGTGTCCATCTGTGTCTCCCGCATTATCTTCATTACCCGGTGGCAAAGGACTGTGCGGAGGCGCATGTGAATATTTTCTGCGAAAAGCCGGAGGCGGTCTCGGCTGAGCAGGCCGAAGCTTTCTGCGAGCTTTCCGACAGTCATCCGGAAATACACATCGGCATCTGTCTGCAGAACAGGCGAAACGAAACCACAGAGGCGCTGAAGGATATTCTTGAAAGCGGCAGGTACGGGAGGACAATCGGCGTCAGGGGCAGCGTATTCTGGTACCGTCCCCGGGAATATTACGGGGTAAAGCCATGGAGAGGAAAATGGGAGACCGCCGGGAGCGGCTGCATGATGAATCAGTCTATCCATACGCTGGATCTGATGACCTGGCTCTGCGGCAGTGTGGAAAATGTCAGGGCGCTTGTGGGACAGACGCTTGCATACGGAATAGAAGTCGAGGATACGGTCGCGGCACATCTTGAATTTCAGAACGGAGTGTCGGGATATTTCACTGCGACAAATGCAAATTACAAGAACGAAGCGGTTCAGCTGAATGTCCAGACCGAAAAGGCGGAATTCAGAATACGCGACAATAAACTTTACTGCATGGATGAGGAAGGGAAGGAGACATTGATCTGCGAAGATGACACGCTTCCCGGAACCAAGTTCTATTACGGGGCAAGCCATGCGAAAATCATTTCGGAATTCTACCGGGATCTGGAAACCGGGGAAAGACATTTTATTACAGTGCGGCAGGGTTCGGAGGTAATCAAAATTATCGCCGCGATTCTGACGGCAGGCCGTGAGGGCAGGAATGTATCTGTAAAACAGTGAGCACAGAACAGCAGATCGGAGAACAGGGATGAAAAAGATTACAGCGGATGAGGCGAAAAAGGCTCTGGATTTTGCAGTGGAGCAGGTTCGGATCAACCTGCCGTTATATACGGACTGCTGTCAGAACCATACAAGCAGGAACAATCTGTACCCGAAATGCGGGAACGTTCAGTGGACCTGCGGATTCTGGCCGGGGGAAATATGGCTGAGTTATGAGGAGACAGGGGAAAATGTTTTCCGCAGTGCGGCGGAGATCCTGGTGAAAAGCTTCAAAGAGCGTATCGAAAAGAAAATCGAAGTGGACCACCACGATATGGGATTTCTCTATTCCCCTTCCTGCGTCGCGGCCTGGAAGCTGACGGGAAACAGGGAGGCAAGAGACGCTGCGGTTATGGCAGCGGATCAGCTGATCACGCGGTTTCAGGAAAAAGGACAGTTCATTCAGGCGTGGGGTGCCATGAATGAACCGGGAAATTACCGGTATATTATTGACTGTCTGTTGAATCTGCCGCTTCTTTATTGGGCGTCCCGTGAAACAGGCGAGAAGAAGTATGCCGATATTGCCCGCAGACATATAACGACATGTCTGGCAAATTCTTTTCGTCCGGACGGCTCCACTTATCACACTTTCTTTATGAATGCGGACGGAACGCCGGGACACGGCGCGACCGCGCAGGGATACCGCGATGACAGTTTCTGGGCAAGGGGACAGGCCTGGGGAATTTACGGCAGCATTCTGAGCTATCGGTATACGAAAAATCCGGAGTACCTGGACACTTTCCGCAGGGCGCTTACATTTTATTTAAAGAAGCTTCCGCAGGATATGGTTCCTTACTGGGACATGATATTTAAGGACGGAGACGGAGAACCGAGAGATTCTTCGGCTGCTGCCATTGTATCCTGCGGGCTTCTGGAGGCAGCGGAGCATGTACCGGAGAAAGAGGCCGGTCAGTACAGGAACCTTGCCGCGGAAATGCTCGGCAGCCTGATCGATACCTGTGCGGTGAAAAAACATGTTCCGGGTACAGGCCAGATCCTGCATGGAACATACAGTAAAAAGAGTCCTTTCAATACCTGCAGTGAAGAAGGCGTTGATGAGTGTACGAGCTGGGGAGATTATTTTTACATGGAAGCTCTCACGCGGATGACAAGAAAATGGGAGCTGTACTGGTAATCGTGAAAACGGAATCCTGGCAGAGGGAGAAAAAGTATGCGCCTGCATGAAAAAAAGGATTTTGAAGATCTTCTGATCAGCCTGATGAGGCCGCTGATTCCGTGCTATTCCGCAGGCGGAGCCCGTCTTAAGATCGGGAACAGCGGAGCCACTTACGGAGAAAAGGCAATTGAACTGGAAGGCTTTTCCCGTGCGCTATGGGGACTTTATCCGTATTGGGCTGGCGGAGGGCAAAACTTTCCGGAACTGGAGGAGATCTGCCGGCGCGGGCTTGCGTCGGGAACGGATCCCGACAGTCCGGAATACTGGGGTGAGCCCGGCGACTGCGACCAGTGCTTTGTCGAGATGGCGGCCATATCGTGCGCCATGCTTGCCATACCGGACCGGACCACGGAACGGCTGTCGGCGGCCGAAAGGGAGCATCTGGCCGGATGGCTTAATTCGATCAATCTTCATGAAGTGCCGGACAACAACTGGCTTTTTTTCATGATCCTCACAAATCTGGCTCTGAAAAAAAACGGAATGCCGTACAGTGAAACCCGTATGAAACAGGGACTGGACAGGATTGACAGTTTCTATATCTGCGACGGATGGTATGCGGACGGAAAGAACGGCTGCATCGATTACTATAATCCGTGGGCTTTTCATGATCTCGGCCTGCTTTATGCGCTGTACGGCGGAGACGATGATCCGGTCCGTGCAAAAAAATACCGCGACAGGGCGGTCGCATTCGGACGTCAGTTTGTCTACTGGTTTGACCGGAACGGGGCGGCAGTGCCGTTCGGCAGGAGCTTGACTTACCGTTTTGCCCAGTGTGCTTTCTGGTCCGCATGCGTGATTGCAGGCGCGGAGCCTTTTCCGATGTCTGTGATGAAAGGCATTATTTCCCGGAATCTGAACTGGTGGATGGAAAAACCGATTTTGGACAGAGACGGTATTCTGACAATCGGGTACGGATACCCGCAGATGTTTATGACGGAATTTTACAATGCACCCGGAAGTCCGTACTGGGCCATGAAGGCCTTTTTGATTTTGGCTCTTCCGGATGACCATATATTCTGGTCTCTCAGGGAAGAAGCGCTGCCGGAACTGAAGCCGCTGGCAGTTTTCCGCCCGGCGAATATGCTTATTCAGAGACTTCCGGACGGACAGGTAAATCTTTATCCGTCCGTCACGGAAAAGCTTCATGAGATGGGGCAGGCGAAGCCCAAATACGGAAAGTTCGTATACAGTTCCCGGTTCGGCTTCTCGGTAGAGCGTTCCCAGGAAACAATCGGACTGGCGGCCCCGGACAGCATGCTTGCCTTTGAAATCGGCGGCAGGATTTTTGTGAGGGGCAGTCAGGAAAAAACGGAAGTAGAAAATGACAGAGTGATCAGCAGATGGAGCCCGTTCCCCGGAATAGAAGTCGAAACCGTTCTGGTTCCCGGAGACGGCGGCCATACGAGGCATCACAGGGTGATCAGCGAAATCAGCTGCAGGGCATACGACTGCGGATTTGCGCTCGATAAAAATGACGGCAGTGTCGGAAAAAAGATTTCCGGAAATAAGATCGTGATTGAAAACGGACATTTCCGCTGTCTGACGGAAGGAAACGGAATACCGGTGATGATCGATGCAGCTCCCGCGACCTCGCTTTACAGCGTAAATACCGTGATTCCGGCGATATGCTATGAAATAGGAACGGGAGAGAACCTTCTGACCACTTCCGTAAGAGCGGAAGCTGTTCAGTAACCAAGTCAGAAACAAACATGCGCTGCAGTAAAAGCAGACAGGGATTCTATGGATTATATCAAGCTGTTTTTTTATTTTGCGGGAGGAAAACTCCGCAGAATTTTCTTTATGGCGCTTCCGGAAAATGAAATCGATTATGTAAAAAGCAGGAGAGCGTTCGTTGCTGCCGAGTGTGCGAACCAGACGATCGCACAGTTTGTAAGCGGCACTTTTCTTGTTTCGGTGCTCACCTATCTGGGTGTATCCGACGGGGGGATAGGAACCGTCATATCGATTACAACGCTGGCAACGCTTTTTGATCTGTTTACCATGAATTATGTCCAGCATCTGCAAAAACGGAAGCTGTTCGTCTGTCTCATGGTCCTTCAGAAGGTCTGGTTTGCGTATATTTACTTTATCCCGTTTTTTGACTGGACGGCAGAATGTAAGATATTCGTTTTCATTTTTTTCCTGACTTTTTCACAGATCTGTCTCCAGATCAGCACGCCTGCAATCAACGACTGGATAGGCGAAATGGTGTCTCCGCGTACATGGGGAGAATATTTTTCCCGGAAAGATGCGGCTGCGGTATTTGTTACGGTAAGCTCCATGCTGATTATGGGCATGGTATTTGACCGGTATAAGGCAGATCAGCACCTGCTTTCCTATCCGATTCTGGGCAAGACCATTTTGTGTCTTTCTCTGATCGATTTTCTGGCCATGGCGATGATGAAGGAACCGCGGAAATTTTCCGTTGATCCGCAGGGACGGGAAATGCACGGAATCCTTCTGAGAAGGAACAGCCCCGAAGAAAAGAAGAAAACTGAAAGCACGCTCGAAGGCATACACAGGGCATTTGCGGAGACGGGATTCCGCAAGGCGCTGCTCTTAACCTGTCTTTGGAATATGGCATATTATATCGCACAGCCTTTCAATACCAGCTATCAGCTGAAGGAACTTGATCTGTCCTTCACCTATATCATGGTCGTGAATTTTATTGCCAACATGGTGCGCATAGCGGTGATGCCTATAATCGGGAAAAAGGCTGACCGTATCGGCAGAGCGAAAATGCTCAGCCGCGTTCTCACGCTTTTTGCCACCGGTTATTATTTCATGATGATGGCCGTGCCGGAAAACGGGCAGCTCATGTTTACCGTGTCTACTTTTTTCAATGCTGTTTCCTGGTGTTTCATCAGTATCGGACTGCTCTGTATTCAGCTGGAGTTTCTGAACCAGGAAACCAGAATGTTCGAATTTGCCCTTCTGACGGCAATTTCCGGAGTATTCGGTTTTCTGGTTTCGGCAGTGACCGGCAGATTCTTAAATCATCTGCAGACATTTCCGGCGGTAATAAGCGGACATGTTCTGTATGCGCAGCAGGTCACCAATTTCCTCGGGATCATTATGACCTGTGTTGTTATTCTGTTCCTGAAACGGGATGTTGAATGCATGGAAGGAAATCTTCGGGATAACATCTGATATCAGTTGAAATATATGAAATCAAAATGAAACGAAATCACAGAAAATGTTTCACCGGATGAAACTTTATGTGATTTCGTCTTTTTTATGTCTCTGATTCGTTCAGTTCGCGCATTGCCTGTTTTGCGGGAATCTTTATAATGAAGTGCAAAGGGGCGGCACAGGGTCCCTCTGCAGGAAAAAAGAAACAGAAAAACAGTCGTAAAACAGGAGGAAACAAAATGAAAATCGGATTTGTAGGACTTGGTATCATGGGAAAGCCCATGGCAAAGAATCTTTTAAAGGCGGGACACGAGCTTGTCGTATTTGATTTCAATAAGGATGCCGTTAACGAAGTGGTGTCCTGCGGTGCGAAGGCAGCATCTTCCAATAAGGAACTGGCTTCGGAATGCAAAGTGATCATCACCATGGTTCCGAATTCTCCGCATGTCAGAGCTGCTGTGTTCGGAGAAAACGGACTGGCGGAAGGCTTTCAGAAGGGTTCTGTCCTGATTGACATGAGTTCCATTGACCCAGTGGAGAGCAAAAAGATCGGTGCGGATCTGGAGAAGATCGGAATTGAAATGCTGGATGCTCCGGTATCCGGCGGAGAGCCGAAGGCAATTGACGGAACGCTTTCCGTCATGGTCGGCGGCAAAAAGGAACTGTTTGATCAGTATTACGACATGATGATGGTCATGGCGGGCAGCGTTGTCTATGTAGGACCGCTGGGATCCGGAAACGTGGCGAAGCTTGCAAACCAGATCGTAGTTGCAGTGAACATCGCCGCTGTCGGCGAGGCGCTTACGTTTGCCAAGAAGATGGGAACGGATCCGGAACTTGTTTTTGAGGCAATCAAGGGCGGTCTTGCAGGTTCCACGGTCATGAATGCGAAGGCACCCATGATGCTTGCAGGAAATTACAAACCCGGTTTCCGCATTGAGCTTCATATCAAGGACCTCACGAATGCGCTGAATGCGGCACATGCGATCAATTCCCCGGTTCCGTTAACGGGACAGGTCATGGAGATGATGCAGGCTCTGAAGGCAGACGGATGCGAGAAGGAAGATCATTCCGCCCTGGTGAAGTTCTATCAGAAGATTTCGGATACCAGCATCGTAAAATAAATCAGACCGGTTTTTAATCCGGCGGAAACTGGAGAACAGAATGGATATCAGTTTTATTAAGGGAGTCATAGTCCCTATCCTTACCCCCTGCGACGACGATGATGTGATCGTCGAGCAGAAATTAAGGGACCAGGTTGACTACGTGATAAACGGCGGCGTCTCCGGAATACTTGCATTCGGCAGCAACGGCGAGTTCTACATGATCGAGGAAGATGAAATGGAACGCGGTCTTAAGATCATGGTGGATCAGGCAAAGGGAAGAGTACCGGTCTATTTCGGAATCGGTGCGATCAGCACGAAGAAATGCTGCCGCCTGGCGAAGATGGCGGTCAAGAACGGTGCATCCGGAATTTCCGTGCTGCAGCCCATGTTCTTAAAGCCTACGGAGGATGAACTGTTCCTGCATTTCAAGACCATTGCGGATTCGGTTCCGGAAACGCCTATGCTCCTTTACAACAATCCCGGACGCGTAAACTACACGCTTTCCGCGGGACTGGTGGAAAGGCTGGCGCACGAAGTGAAGAACATCGTCGGAATGAAGGACACGAGCGGCGATATCACGCAGACTTCGGAATTTATCCGCAGAAACAGAGATGTGGATTTCCGCGTATTCGGCGGGAAGGACACGCTTCTCTATGCATCGCTCTGTCACGGAGCGGTAGGCGGCGTCTGCACGGCTGCCAATTTCATGCCGGAACTGATTACGGATGTCTATAACAAATATGTGGCCGGTGATCTGAAGGGATCGCTGGAAGCACAGTTCAAACTGAATCCGGTGCGGCTTTCCATGGATGCCGCAAGCTTCCCGGTTGCAGCAAAGGACATGGCAAACCTGCGCGGCCGGAATGTCGGGACTCCGTACAAGCCGAGTCTGCCTACGCCGGAAAACAGCAGGGCTATGGAAGGATTCAAAAAAACCATGAAAGCTGCGGGTCTGCTTTGATGAAGTTTCATAACGGGATATCATCTGATGCGGCGACTGCTCCGGAAGGAGCGGCTGCCGCATTTGCGGCTGCCGCAGGAAAAGACAGGGAGAAAGAGGTGTTTGCATGGAAAAGAAAGTGAAACTTCCGGACGGGACGAAAGTTCCGGCAATCGGCGAGGGAAGCTGGTATCTCGGAGAGAATCCAGCTTTGTACCGGAGCGAAAAGGAAAGTCTGACGGAAGGAATCAGGGCAGGACTGAGCCTGATCGATACGGCGGAAATGTACGGCTCCGGACTTGCGGAGAGCCTTGTCGGCGATGCCATCCGGGAATTCAAACGGGAGGACCTTTTCCTCGTTTCCAAAGTCCTGCCGAACAATGCGGGCGGAAGAAAGATCATAAGGAGCTGTGAAGAGTCGCTGAAAAGGCTGGGCACGGATTATCTGGATCTGTACCTTCTTCACTGGAGAGGCGGATTTCCGCTGGAAGAAACCGTACGCTGCATGGAGGAACTGATCCGTCAGGGAAAAATTAAACGCTGGGGCGTTTCCAATTTTGACATTGATGACATGGAAGAACTGATGCGCGTGCCGGACGGAAAAAACTGCGCGGTCAATCAGGACCTTTATCATGTCGCTTCCAGAGGCGTGGAATACAGCCTGCTGCCTTGGATGAAAGAGCACGGCATTCCGCTTATGGCCTATTGTCCGATCGCCCAGGGCGGAAGCCTTAAGAGAAACCTGTACCGGAACCCGGTTCTGAAAAAGATTGCGGAAGCGCACGGAGCGAGCGTTCCGCAGATCCTGCTTTCGTTCGTCATTCGGAGCGGAAACGTGATTGCCATCCCGCGCACCGGCAATGCCGTTCATGCCAGGGAAAATGCAGCCGCAGAAAAAATCGAGCTGACGGAAGAAGATTTGAAAGCAATCGACCGGGAGTTCCCGGCACCCGCGGAAAAAGAACCCCTGGATATCTGCTGAGACAGACACGCCACTGCCATCCGGGCACAGGCAGAGCGTTTATTGAATACCGATGTATGAAAACAGGAGGATCCGCTGCACAGGGCAAGTCCCATAGCAGCGAATCCTCCTGTTTTTGTAAGATTATGCTTCATTGTCCGTAAAGCGATAGCCCACGCCGACTTCAGTCAGAATATACACGGGTGCGGCGGTATCTTTTTCAATTTTCCGCCGGAGGTTTGCCATGAAGACACGGACGCTTTTACTGTCCGCTCCGCCGGGCCCCCAGATCTGATCGATGATAAAGTTGTGCGTCAGGACTTTTCCGCGATTTTCAATCAGCAGCAGAAGCGTCTTGTATTCGGTGGGCGTGAGGTGGATTTCGCTGCCGTTCACGGAAACTTTACGCTTTTCGTAATCGACTTTCAGTGAACCGCAGAGAAACATGCCGCGTTCTTCCCGGTGATCTGTTTTTTCCAGAAGGCGTTCAGAAACCCGGATCCGTGCCATCAGTTCCCCCATATTGAAAGGTTTGGTGATATAGTCGTTTGCACCGAGATCAAGAGCCGCTATCTTTTCCTTTTCCTGGCCTCTTGCGGAAACGATCAGCACAGGGACACCGGAAAAGGCCCGGATATCCTTTAACAGCTGGATTCCGTCCATGTCCGGAAGTCCCAGATCCAGGAGTACGATATCCGGATGTTTACCCTTCAGAAGAAACATTCCCTCCGCTGCCGTTTCAGCGACAGAAACGGAATAGTTTTCCTTCGACAGCGACAGGTTGATGAAATGTGAAATATATCTGTCGTCTTCAATCACGAGTATGATGCGCTTTTCGTTCATTCTGCTTTTTCCTCCCGCGGGATATAGAAGGTAAAGGTACTGCCTTTCGGAATGTTGTCCTCAGCCCTGATTTCGCCGCCGTGTGCCTTGACAATGGTTTTGCAGATCGCGAGGCCCAGACCGAGACCGCGTCTTCCGTCGACGATTTTATCATCCTGCGTCACGAACCGTTCGAACAGCCGTCCGCGGATGGATTCCGGTATGCCGTCGCCCGTATCCTTGACGGAGACATAGACTTTGTCCGCATCGGCCCAGGCGGAAAGGGAGATCGACGCATTGTCAGGCGTATGGCGAACTGCGTTTTCAAGGAGGTTTATGACGACCTGGATGATCAGCTTCCCATCCATCGGAGCCGTAACGACTTCCGCAGGAAGATTGACCGTGAAGCTTCTGGATGAAAGAAGACGCTTCGTGTGGGCGACTGCTTCTCCCACGATATCATCGATGACTTCTTCCTGTTTGTTTAAGACCAGTTTTTTCTCGCTGATCCTTGTCATGTTCAGAATATTTTCCACCAGATCGGTAAGCCAGATAATCTCTTCGCTCATGTCGGAAGAAAGTTTTTTCCGCTCCCCGTCATCGAGAGAATCATAGCCGTCGGTGAGAAGGGTGCTGGCACCCGAAAGGGCAGTCAGGGGACTTCTCAGATCGTGCGCAACGGAACGCAGAAGAATGGTGCGCTGCTGTTCGCGTTCCATGGCAAGTCTGATGCTTTCCCGTTCGGCAACCAGTTCTTCACGCTCCAGCGCAATGCCGAGCTGAACGCAGGTGGCCCGGATGACCAGCTTCTGCATGTCATTCAGATTATTTTCCGAAGTGACAAGAGTGCCAATGCGGCCGGAGGAAGAGCAGATCTCGAAAACGTAATTGCTGTCAGTGCTGTTTTTTGCGGCTGAGGCGGGAACGGAATCCGGCCGGTCGTTCAGAAGAACGCGGCATTTTAGACCGACATGTTCCTGGATAAGCGCTTCACCCTTTTCCGCCACATTCTTTTTTCCGCTGACCGAAAGAAAACCGGACGCAATTTCATAGAGCATGCGCGCGGCTTTTTCATTTCGTCTAGAATTGATTTTTTCGTTTTGCAGACGGGAAGTGATGGTACCGGAAACGGCTGCAGTTATAAGAAAGAAAAGCAGAAGCATGAAATCAGTGGGATTATAGATAAAGAAGGAAAAGCGCGGTTCCGTAAAAAGGAAATTAAAAACGAATACAGAGCAGATGGCAATTCCCATGCTGAAAATTCTGCTGCTGGTCAGGACAGACGTAAACAGAACGCCCAGCAGAAAAACCATGATAATGTTTTCATTATCAATGCCGAACGTTCGCAGTACTGTTGACAGGAATGTAGCTGCTGTTAAAACCAGCAGGGATTTCAGTATGTTCTGTGTCATGGTATTCGTAATGGTACATCTCTTTCTTTATTTGTGTGTTCTGCATACCGGACAGAAGAAGACCTTCGAGTACGGATTCTGCGGATTCATCCGGCATCAGGACACGGTCGGCGCCTGCTTCTTCAAAATAGGAACGGTTATTGGACTGACTGCATCTGGCAAGGATATAGATGGCGGAATCACTGTCCTTTGCTTTGCGGCAGAGCGCGATATTTTCCCAGTCGTTGTCAGAAAGCGCAAACAGGGCGGAATAGCAGTCGCTGCCGGAAAACAATCCGTTTTCAGCTTCAGCCTTTGTGCAGCGGATGCCGGCATTTGTGAGTTTACCGGCAAGCTCATTCGCACCGAAAACAAGAATCCCGCGGTTTGTCCTCCGGCCCGGTACTATAGTCATATCCATGAGCGGTTCCCCGGCTCTTTTGGTCCGGCCGAGACGCTTCGCGATATAATATCCGAACCCAAGAATGCCGATGGTCGTGACAATCAGTAAAGCCGTCATATCAGTTCCTCCTGTTTGTACACCTCTGATACCATTTCCTGTTTTTATCATAATAGATACGGTGTTAGGAGGAGGTTAAGAAAACCCTGCCGATATAAAAATTATATAATGATTGCAGTGTCATAAGTCATGCCATACGCCATGCCTGAATGGCAGTGGGGCATTGACTTTATGACACGCCCCACATGAGGAAGTAATGGGGCAGGGCTGAGGGGCAGGATTGTGAGAGCCTCGAAGAGGCGAAACAATCCGTAAGCCTAACGGATGGCTTTGCGTCTCCAGATGGACGGTGACAGAAGATAGAGGACCGGGAAAATCTCAAGGCGTCCGAGGAGCATATCCATGGAGAGAACAAATTTTGAAAAATTGGAAAACGAGCTGAAGTTTCCGGTCGGGCCAACGACTGCAAGGCCGGGGCCGATGTTGTTCATGCAGGAAAGCACGGCGCTGATATTCGTTGTCTGATCCTTTCCGTCCAGTGAAACCAGGGCAATCGAAAGTATGACAATGGCACAGTAGGCGGTCATGAAGGCCATGGTCCCGCTCAGCACATTATCCGGCACATGCCTGTTATCCATACGGATGATGGAGGTACGGCGCGGCCTTAAGATATTTTTCAGTTCGTTTGCCAGATATTTAAATAACAGAAGAAGCCGGGAAACCTTGATGCCGCCGCCGGTGGAACCTGCGGAAGCGCCGATGATCATAAGGATCAGCAGCAGATAGCGGGAAAGTTCCGGCCACTTGTCGAAATCTGCCGTACAGAACCCGGTTGTGGTCATAACGGAAGAACAGCTGAAAAAGCTGTCAAGCAGAGCCTTTCCGAAATTATGATACATGGGAAGAATGTTGAGCGTGATAATCAAAGTGGTGCCCAGCATGATCCGCCAGTACCAGCGGAATTCCTCATTTTTGAAGGCTGACCGGAACTGCTTCGTGATCAGCAGATAGTAGATGCTGAAATTGACGCCGAACAGCGCCATGAATATGCCGATCGTAACCTGCAGATAGACGCTGTCATATGCGCCTATGCTGGCATTGCGCACCGCAAAGCCTCCGGTTCCGGCAGTGGCGAACGAATTTGTCACCGCATCGAAGACAGGCATGCCTCCTGCAAGCAGCATGATAATTTCCATCACGGTCATGACAGCATAGATGATATAAAGGATCCTTCCGTTTTCACTGATCTTCGGCGTGATCTTGCCGACGTCGGGCCCCGGACTTTCGGCCCGCATCAGATTGAGCGGCTGGCCGTTTCCGTGCGCAAGCGGCATGACCGCCAGCAGGAAGACAAGAACGCCCATGCCGCCGATCCAGTGGGTAAAACTCCTCCAGTACAGGATCCCGTAGGGAACGCCCTCCACTGCCTTCATGATGCTTGAACCGGTCGTCGTGAAACCGGATACTGTTTCAAACCAGCAGTCCATGAAATTCGGCAGGACGCCGCTGAACAGGAACGGAAGTGCCCCGAAGAAGGACATGACGCACCATCCGAGCGAACAGATGATAAAACCTTCGCTGATGCCGATTACGTCGGAAGAATGGATGCGGCTCATGAAAAAACCGCCGGCGACAGTGATGAGGACGGTGACTGCAAACGAATAAGCCGATGCGCGTTCGCCGAGACTGAATGATATGAGCATGGCGGGAATCATGAAAATTCCTTCCACGATCAGGATGAAGCCCATGTATTTTGCGATTATTCTGTAGTTCATGCCGGACCGGCCTCCGAATCTGCAAAAATGTCGGTCAGATTGGAAATGGCCTTTTCCGTATTTGCGATTACGATCACCGAATCGCCGGGGGTCATATAATCATTTCCTGCGGGTGTGATAACCTGCTGGTTCCGGATGATGGTCGCGATCAGGATTCCCGGCTGAAGCTTCAGTTCGGTGAACGGTACGTTCAGAAACGATCCGGCAGAGGGAACCGTGAAGCCGAGCGCTTCGGCCTTTCCGTTATTCATGTTATAAAGGGTGTCAATGCTGCCTTCCCGTGACTGGTCGACCGCACGTACATAGCGGACAATCTCGTTTGCCGTCAGCAGTTTGGGACTGACGATTGTGTCAATATTGGCCTTTGCCAGAACATCCAGATATTCGAGGCGGTTTACCTTGGTGATGGTTTTCGGAACACCCACGGAATTTGCAAACAGGGAAATCATCAGGTTCTCTTCATCCATGCCGGTCAGGGTTACAACCGCATCGATATCAGTGATTCCTTCTTCCTTCAGAAGAGACTGTACGGAGCCGTCGCCTTCTATGATCGTTGCTTTCGGAATGGATTCGCAGAGCGCAATGCAGCGGGCATGGTTCTGCTCGATGATCGTTACGGAAACACCGGCGCCGACCAGGCTTTCCGCAAGATATGCGGCGGTGCTGCTTCCTCCCACGATCATGACCTTCCGTATGCGCTGTACTTTCATGCCAAGCCGCTGTAACAGGAAAGGGAGATCAGCCGTGGCGGCGGTAAGACTTACCTTATCGCCTTCCTGAATCTGAAAGCTGCCGGAAGGAATGACCACTTCGTTATTCCGGTCGACCGCGCAGACAAGCGCTTTCCGGCCCAGAATGTCCGGAGTCTGATCAAGGCGCTTTCCCGCAAGCCCGGTTTCGCGGGTTACCTTGAATTCGACCATTTCCGCCCTTCCGCCCGCAAAGGAATTGCGTTTGAGAAAAGAAGGAAACTGGATCAGACGGAAAATCTCATTGGCAGCACTCTTTTCCGGATTGATGGTGAAGGACAATCCGAAATCACGTTTCAGCATATTCATTTCACGGTCATATTCCTGGCTTCTGACACGCGCGACCAGATGGCTGCATCCTAATTTCCTGGCGACAAGTGCACTGAGAAGGTTCACTTCGTCGCTGGAAGTGACGGCAATCATCAGATCCGCACCCCCGATGCCGGCTTCCGTCTGTACCGCACTGGAAGCGCAGTTGCCAACTACGATCGCCACGTCAAGCTTCTCCTGGGAATGACGGAGAACAGAAGAATCACGGTCTATGACAACAATATCGTGTCCTTCCTTGGCAAGCTGCTCTGTCAGCAGATTGCCGACTTTACCATCACCGGCTACTATTATCTTCATATTTGGTTTTCCTCACTGTTACCTGTATTGTTTCTTAATATAAGACGCGGGTATCAAAAATGTTTATGGATTGTTTTGCTTCTTCAAGGTTCCCGCAATCCTGCCCCGCATGAGGAGTTCACAGGGCCTCTGCCCAATTACTTCATCATATGGGGGTGTCGTAAAGTCAACGACCCGCTACTATGCAGGCATGACTTTTGACACTGTAATCATTATATTGCCTGTTGTCAGAAAAAGGAAGGAATAGTCAGCTATTATTACATATTGACGTTTATAATAATACTGGTATAATTAAATGTAACCAAACTGATTTGATTCACTGCTCTTATAAAAGTGATAGAATTATTTTTTAAAAGCGATTTTTAACATACAAATTACAGAATTATTTACGAAATATTGATTATACTGTATAATTATTAGGCTAATTCTGAAATTCAGCGGGGGAAAAATGGCAAAGTTCAGCTATCGGGCACGCTGGGGTGACGGAAAAACTGAAAAGGGCATTATCGAAGCGCTTGACCGAGAGGATCTTGTCAGAAAACTCCGCAGCGATAATAAATTTCTGATTGAAGCGTCGGAACAGAAAAAACGCGAAGAAGGAACCGCATCTTTAAATAAAAAAGAACTTTCGATTTTCTGCAGACAGATGTCGGCCATGCTGGGTGCGGGGATCGGAATGTCCAGAGCGCTGGATACGCTTTACCGGTCGGGACTCAGCAGGAACCTTAAGTCTGCAGCGCTTTCTCTTTACGAAGGCGTCTTAAGCGGTGCATCGCTTTCCGACAGCATGAAACGTCAGGGGAAAAGATTTCCGGAGCTTCTGGTCTATATGACGGAGACAGGAGAAGCAAGCGGAGAACTCGACCGTATCATGGATAATATGTCGGATCATTATGCGTCGGAAGAGGAAATGCAGAAGAAAGTAAAAAGCGCGCTGACGTACCCGGTTATCCTTGCTGTCGTTTCCGTTGTCGTAATCGTTTTCATGCTGACAAAAATCCTGCCGACATTTATCGGCATGTACGGCGACACGCCGCTGCCTGTGCCTACGAGAATCCTGATGGCGATCAGCAATTTCCTCATCAGTCAGTGGGGCATTCTGCTCGGCGCTGCTCTGGTGCTGACGCTTTTATTTACCTGGCTCGGAACGAAAAAAGGATACCGGATATCCGTGAAGAAACATCAGATGAACATGCGGATTTTCGGCATCGGGAATCTGATCCGGACAATCATGACCAGCCGTTTCGCCTCGACATTTGCCATCCTTTATTCGAGCGGCATAAGCATACTGCAGTGCATGGATATTTCCTCCAGAGTCATGAGCAATGATTACGTGGAGGATCGTCTGAAAAGCGTGGCCGAGGATCTGAGAAAGGGCCGATCCTTTGCGGACAGTCTGACGGAAACGGAAGTCTTCGACAAGATGCTTTATACCATGGTGAGCGTGGGAGAAGAGTCCGGTTCGCTCGACAGCATGCTGATGAAGACCGGCGAATATTTCCGCAAGGAAGCAGACTCTGCTCTGAATCAGCTGATCGCACTGATCGACCCGGTCATGATCATCATATTCGGCGTCATTATCGGATTTATCGTACTGGCAATCATGCTGCCGATCTTCGGCATGTACCAGCAGATCATGTAACAGAAGCAGCCTGACAGCGGCGGTGAAAACAGTTCCCGAAAGGTGAGACATGATCAATGTCCTCAGTTTTGACAACAACAGAATAGTCCTTCTGAAGGGTTCTGCGGGCGGCAGAAAGATCAGACTTCGCGGATGTGATCAGGAGGCAGTCGAGGGAATGCAGGCACTGAACCAGAGCGCCAGGATGGAACAGTACAGGCCTGCGCTTAAGGTGCTGTCCGAAAGAAACAGGCTTTCCGGAAAAGAAGTCACGATCGTGCTCTCCGGAAGGGAATCCCTGTTCCGTGAAATTACCATTCCCTATGTGTCCTCGGCAAAACAGGAACGCGCCATTCTTCTGAATGAACTTCTGATGCAGCTCCCGAATATCGGAGAATATGCGATCGACTACGCGGTCCTGGAAAAGGATGAAAAGCAGAAGACCATACGCTGCATTCCGAACGTCATCCAGAAAAAGACGATCGAAGAGTACCTGGGACTTCTGAAGGAATGCGGCATAAGATGCGGCGGGATTGTGACGCGTCCGAACTGCAAGGCGAAGCTGGTGAAACTGAGCTATCCGGACGATAAGCTTTCCGTGCTTCTGGATGTCTTCGGAACGCATCTTAACTTAAGTCTGATTGAACACGGGCGGTGCATCATTTCCCGTTCGGTTTCGATTGCCTATGCGAATTTCCAGGACAATAAAGATGTCTTCATCAGCGAAGCTGCGGACCAGATCAACAAGATCATACAGTTCAATGCAGTCCGGCATATCAAGGCAAGGGTTGAGAGAGTCCTTGTTTCCGGAACCATCCATGACAAGACCGAATTCACGGCTCATTTAAAAGACGTACTGGAAGAAATGCGGCCAGGTGAAATCGAATGCCTGGAATTCAGACCGGAAGAGAAGATCAAGGCGAAGAAAGGTCTGGAAAGTGCGGATTACAACGGCGCTGCCGGCGCGCTTTTAAAACGCGGAGACGACCTGGATTTTTTAAGAGCATACAATACAAAGGAAAAAGCGAAGCGGACTGCGGCCGATTATCTGAAGATCGGTTATGTCTGTCTTCTTGTGATTGCGGCGCTTGCGGCTGCCGGCATGACATGGAAGCTGAAGGATGATACGGACAAGCTGAAAGCGCAGACTTCCGTTGTCCGTGATTATCTGGATCATTCCGCCGAGGCGGCGGAATATGCAAGGCTTCAGAAAGTGCAGACGGAATATGCTTCGCTCAAGAACAGAAACGATCGTCTGCAGAATGAAGTGAATGCAATCCTTATCCACCCGCAGTTTACGCAGAAAAACTTCCGGGCCATGTCGGAGATCATGACGGAGGGAATGGAAATTAAAGAGTTCCGTTATGCGGATACCGGGCTCATGACCGTTCATTTCCTGACGCAGAATGCCGGACAGGTGCCGGATTATATCGATAAGCTGCGGAAGACAGCTCTCTTCGACAGCGTCAGCTACACCGGATGGAACAGCACCGAAGGCTATAATTTCGAGGCGAATATCATGCTGAAGCGCGGCACCAGAGGAAGCGAGGCGGCGAAATGAAAGAACTATCCGTTCGTGAAAAAGTGCTTCTCTCCATACTGGCATTTCTCCTGCTCTGCGTCGTGGCGGTCAGATATCTTCTGATGCCGGCTTATAACCGGAAAACAGAGGCGGCGGCAAATCTCATGCAGGCAGAACAGCAGAAGCAGGAAATGGATCTTCTGCTTAAGAGCATGACCGGCCTGGATCAGAGGCTGGATGAAGAAAAAATAAGAGCGGCATCGGACAGCTTTCTCTATAAAAATCTGAGTGATACGGAAGTCGACCGCATGATGCAGAAGATCGCTGCGGATACCGGCGTCACGGTTACCGCACTGAATGTCAGGAAGACCGCGAACACGGCGGTAAAGGCGGGAAGTGCGGGCACACCGGTTGCGACGGCTTCTTCGGCGTCTGCCGGGAACACCGGTTCCGGGACTTCATCCTCCGCCAAGGCCGAGGCATACGGTTACGAACTTGCAGCGGCTGCAGGCGAAGCAAGGGCAGCGGGAAGCGGAACACAGCAGCAGACAAACCAGTCATCCGGGAAGACAGGAGGAAATGCCATGCTTTCCTACTATGACTGCAGCATTACGGTTTCCGGCTTTAAGGAAGCAATCGTGAAGTTAGCGGATACGGTCGACACCGAACAGAAGAGCCGTTATGTCACATCGATCACCACGACGGAATCCAAAGCAAAAAACGTGCCGGCAGGGACCCTTAACGGACAGATTTCGGTCAGGTTCTATTTCCTGGAGGAGTGATACCGGATGAAAGTTGATATGCGTAAAAAACGCGGATCAAATTTCATATTTGTGATAGTTCTTCTTGTCCTGCTCGGCATGCTGGCAGCGGCATTTTCTTCTCTTGCGATTTACAGCAGCCGCACGGCGGCAAGTCAGAAATCCTACCAGAGCGATTATGTCATGGCGAACAGCATCCGCCAGTCCATTGTGGATTCCATCCAGTGCAGTGATGTAAACAGCATGCAGAACCCGCTGGTGAAGGAATTTGTGACGAGCGCTCAGAGCGGGTACAAAGCCTATGTGACAGCCTATAAGGACTGGCTGGTGCAGTGCAGGGAAGCGGAGAAGAGCGGGACAGCTAAGACCCCCGAAGAGCCGGCCCTTTTTTCCTCAGACTTTGTGGTGCCGCTCTACACGAACGATCCGTCATTCAATCCCATGAATTTCACGGTGACCGGGTCGAATGTGATCTATGATAAGGATGCGATCAGTACCTATGCGGCGGATACGGCAAAGCACAAGGGCTTTGCTTCTGACACGATCACCGCGGAAGACGGTTCGAAAATCGATGTCACGACGCTGATCGATTATATCCCGGATATGGAAGAGTTTTCCGAGGACCCGGATGACACGACAGCATCGGTCAAGGGAAATATCCTGGTCACGGTGGAAGTGAAACGGACGGCGGAAAAAAACGGAGCAGTGCAGGAGCTGAGCCATTATAAGACAGGCGCACATCTGGCGACGAACTATGCGTCTTCCGGAGAAAGCGGAAGCGGGAGCGAAACCACGGGAACGGTCACCAAACCGCAGCAGGTAAGCGGCGGAGGCGGAAGCGCTCTCGGCGGAAATATCGTAGCGACCGGAGATGTCACGGTTATGGGCTATATTTACGGATCCGTTACTTCGGGCGGAAATGTTACGCTGAAAAACGGTTCGGTTGTTGACAAGGGAGTGAGTGCATCCGGTAAAATTTCCGGAAACGGTACCGTAACAAACAATGTGATGATCGAGAATGCAGCCGCCCCGGAAAAACCGCAGATTCCGTCTTATTCCGATCCCGGAGATTTTTCACCGATCGGACAGACCGGAGTCTTTTCAGCCTTCAGTTTCAAAAATAATAATGCATTTGCGGAAGCCGCGGGCATTGTCCCGCGTGCATATTACGCGGGCTGGTACAGCGGCATCACTGCCGATATCACGCAGCTGATCGAAAACACCGGCGTCACCGCGGATCAGGACCTTTATTACCGCATTGCCTCGGACGGCGTTACCGGGGACGCAACGGTAAGAACCGCGGCGGTCATTAAGAACCTGCAGCTTTCCGGCTCGAAACGTCTTTTTCTTCTGATCGATCCTTCCGTAAAGGAAGTCTTCATTCAGGATACGGTCGGGACTTCCGGTGCGGAAAGCAGACTGTTCTTAATCGGAATGGGGACCAGCCAGGTGGTTCACCTCTGTCCGGAAAGCACGTTCAACGGTCAGATTTACATGCCGAACGGAACGGTATATATTTCAAACAATCAGGGCAACGGGGATAATGTCTATGTGAACGGCATGGTGACCGCGGATACATTCGATGGTGCTGGCTGGGATGTCTTTTACGCCAAGAAAATCGCGGGAGACTATACAGGAACTTCACTTGATACGGCATTTGCTTCCGCACCGGATTACGCAGCTGCCTGCCATGCGGTAAAAAACGGGGCAATTATTTATCAGATGCTGAAGGATGACAGCAGTAAAACGTCACTGATAACAGATTCTGCCGCTGCGCTTTCTCTCGGAACCGGAGGAAGCTTCAGCGATCCGTTTAATGTTCCCTGGAGCAGCTTTAACGAATATGCCTCGGCGGCAGGCAACCATCCGTATTACGGAAAGTTCATCGTGGACGGTTCCCTGACGACATCAAGCGACCAGGTCTATTCCGGAGACTTTTTCTCGAAGGGTCTGACCTCCACAAAAACACTGCTTTACAACGGAGATGCCTATTCTGCCGGAGATGTCAGCCTGAATTCTTCGCGGATATTCAACGGTTCTCTTCATGCCGGCAATCCGGCCGACGCAGCTGCTGCGGATCTGAACATAGTCGCCAGCGAAGTGGACGGAGACGTCTACTGTACCGGAAAAACAGTATTGAATACGGTGAAAATCAGCAACGGGTCTCTATACTGCAAGGGAAAGGCCGAGAACGGAAATGCAGTCACGATTTCCGGTGATGTGTACTGCGGCGGAGATTACAACATGGCGGCAGTCGTGGGCGGAAACCTGATTGCGGCGTCCGGCGGAATGGTAAGGCCGGGAGGAGAGATTAAAAAGAGCGTCTATTCCGGCGGGGATCTCGACATGCACGGAACCGTACTCGGAAATGTATATGTGAACGGGAATATCAGCGTTGAGAACGGAATTAATGTCGGAGACGGCGTCACGACGGTGGACGACGGCAGCGGCACCATAACCTATACGGACGGGTCGGTACCGGATATCAAGGGAATTGTGGCGGACAGATATTACGATGTGAAATAAACGGAGGGGAACATGAAAAGCCGGAATGGATTCACGCTGATTGAAACGGTTGTATGCCTGGCAATCCTCGGCGTCATAACGCTGGGGTTCATGACGGCGATCGTGGGAACGGCAAAGGTCAGTCAGAATGTCCATGCCTATGACCACACGAATGCGGCACGGGTATCTAACCTTGAAAGCGAGAAGATCCCGGCCGACATGCTGAGCGAAAAAACAACGGCGGGAATCGCCCTGGGAAAAATGAACGGCTCCGGTACTTCCTATCAGATTGACGTGAATGAATATAAACTGAAGGAGAAAGACAGTTCCGGCGTATCCTATTATTATTTCCGGTTCGGAGAGTGAACATGAAGAGAAGCAGAACACGCGGAGGCTTTACCCTGATCGAGATCATCATCGCGATCGCCATATCGGCAATCGTGGGCGTGTTTTTAATGACCTTTCTTACACCGCAGATCGGGATATACGGCAAAATGAACAGCCAGGAAAATGCCAAAACGGAATGCGCCGCGGTGATGAATGCCATCCGGAAAAACATCCATGACGGGAAAAATTTCACCTACACGGACGGGAACGGAACGGACACATCCAAAATCACGTTCTTAAACATCACCGGTCCGGAAGGAGAGGGAACGGAAATCAGCTTTGACGGAAATGAAACCGCGAAGAACCTGTACCCGGATCTGAAGGAGCGGAAGATCAGCGTGGCTTTTGATCTTCTGAATGCGAATTATGCGAACAAGGTGGTCGGCGTGACGATTACGGTCACGGAAAATAATGAGAGCAGTTCGGAAAACAGCGGCACGGAAACAGGAACGGCGGCAACGGGGAATGTTCTCTATACGCTCACGGAAAATGTCCGCTGTCAGAACATAGGATTATAAAAGAACACAGGATTATAAAGCGCGCGATTATAACTGCGGCGGAACATTCAGAACAAACCGAGGTACCAGCGGATCACATAATTTCCGAACAGGGCCATAAAGGAAAGAGACACCGCGAAGTACGGCGCCATGGGAACCTGAAAGCCGGCCTTTGCCTTTCCGGAAATGATTGACGGAAGCAGACAGATCACGGCAATCACATAGGCGAGAAAGAAGGCAGGGACGGCAAGCTTCCATCCGAGCAGAAGGCCCGAAGAGGCAAGCAGCTTCACATCGCCGAGGCCTATGCCGCCGCCGGTAAAATAAGAAATCAGGAACATGAAGATACCCAGAGCAGCGCCGCCGATCAGACGGTCCTTCAGAGAAACAAAAGGACCGCAGAAATAAGACCATACGGCAAGAACCAGGATGATCACATGGACCCGGTCCGGAATGAAGGTGTGGTCGAGATCAATGAACCAGGCAATGATCAGAACGGAAAAATAGATACAGAGAAGGACCGCGTAAAAGCTGATGTCATAGACAACGGCAGAGCACATGAACAGCACGCCGGTGAGCAGTTCGACCAGAGGGTAGCGCTTCGAGATCGGCGCATGGCAGTACCTGCATTTACCCTTTAAGAACAGAAAGCTGAAGACAGGTATCAGGTCAGGAGCATGCAGCATATGGCCGCATTTCGGACACATGGAACGCGCGCCGTGCGCAATGGGCAGATTCAGAGGAACACGGTAGATCACGACATTCAGGAAACTGCCGATCACAATTCCGTAGAGGAAAAACAAAAGCGACCGGAACAGAATAAGAGACATGGGAAATACCTCCGCTTCATGACTGCATCAAGTATAACATGAAGCGGATAAAAAGGGAGAAGCAATATGCCGGCAAAGAACATACAGATAGGAAGGATTCTTTTAGACAAGGGCTATATCGATGAAAAGCAGCTTGCCCGGGCAATCGAGCTGCAGAAGAACATGCCGGGGAAAAGGCTGGGGGATGTGCTGACGGAGCTTTCCTATGTGACGGAGGAGCAGATCGCGAAGACGCTCGCCGAACAGCTGAACATCCAGTTTGTGAACCTCAGCAGTTATCAGATCGACTCCAAGGCGGTCTCTCTTCTGGACGCTGCCTACTGCAAGCTCCACTGCGTTCTGCCGATCGGTTTCCGGAACGATCAGCTGATCGTGGCAGTGCAGGATCCGCTGGCCTACTATACATTTGAGGAAATCCGTTCCATGACAGGCCGCGAGGTACTGATCATGCTGTCCGTGAAATCCACACTGCAGCAGGTGATCGAGCAGGCCTACAGCAAGGCCGAGGCGGAAAATGCGGAAGCAAATTTAAATGAAGAGTACGGCGAGCAGCAGGGTGACATGAACCTGGCGGAGATGGACGACCGTGTCGAGACCTCTTCCCTGGCCAGGATGATCAACATGCTGATCATTCAGGCGGCGACGGCGGGCGTAAGCGATATCCATTTCGAACCGACCCGGAATTCCCTTGAGGTCCGCTTCCGTGAGAACGGCGATCTGGTGCACCACACGACCATGCGGAAAGCCGTGCACAATGCGGTCGTGACCAGAATAAAACTTTTAAGCGACATGAACATTGCCGAGAAGCGGATTCCGCAGGACGGAAAAATCCATTTCACGAGCGCAAATTTTGAAATCGATATCCGTGTGTCGTCCCTTCCCACCATTTACGGCGAGAAGATCGTTCTAAGACTCCTGGGCAATACCGCGCATCCGGAACTGATGGACTTAAAGCGCATAGGCATGGACGACTGGACGAGCGAGCATTTCAATTCCATGATCAAGGCGCCGAACGGCATTATCCTGGTGACAGGCCCTACCGGAAGCGGAAAGACCACCACGCTTTATGCGACGCTGAACCAGCTTTCCCAGAAGCCGGTGAACATCGTGACGATCGAGGATCCGGTGGAGCAGCGGATAGACGGCATCAACCAGATCCAGGTGAACAACAAGGCGGGACTTACCTTTGCCTCGGCGCTCCGCTCCATTCTCCGTCAGGACCCGGACATCATCATGGTCGGTGAAATGCGTGACGAGGAGACGGCAGAACTCGGCATGAGAGCCGCCATCACCGGACATCTGGTTCTTTCCACGCTTCATACGAACGACACCGTTTCCAGCATAGCGCGGCTTGTGGACATGAAAATCCCGCCGTACATGGTGGCGGCATCGCTCTCGGGGATCATTGCGCAGCGCCTGGTAAAAAAGCTGTGCCCGCACTGCCGGGAGAAGAGGGCCGTGACGGAACGCGAGAAGGCGTCCCTCGGAAGAAATACGGAAGACATCACGGAGATCTACCATCCGGTCGGCTGCCGGTTCTGCAACAACACCGGCTATTCGGGCCGCAGGCCGATTTACGAGTGCATCTATGTGGACGGAAAACTGAGAACCATGATTACGGAGGGAAAGTCCGTCTACGAAATGAGAGCGTACGAGCGCAGCAAGGGGAACCGCTTTTTAAGGGATAACGTGCTGGATATGGTGCGGAACGGGGAGACCGGAATAGAGGAAATGGAGCGCGTGGTCTACTCCGTGGACGACTGACATACCGGAATAAAAGAATATAAAGAACGGGGACAATGCCGATGACCATCAGAGATATGATCGCCGAAGCGCGGAGACAGAACGCTTCCGATCTGCATTTTGTTTCCGGAAGGCCGCTTGTCATGCGGATAGACGGCGACATGCGGGAAATGCCTTCCGAATATATGCTTACCGATTTTGACGGGGAACTTCTGGCGCTTTTACCGGAGGGCATGCGGGAAAGCTTTGCAGCCGGGGAAGACGCGGACTTTGCCTATCAGACCGGGGAGACCGACCGCTGCCGCGTGAACCTCTTTCATCAGATGGGAAAAATCGGCTGCGTCATGCGTCTCCTTTCGGACCATATCCCAACCATGGAAGAACTCTGTCTTCCGGATGTCATGAAAAAGCTGGCCATGCTGCCGAGAGGGCTGGTCCTTGTGACCGGGCCCACCGGAAGCGGAAAGTCGACCACGCTCGCATCCATGGTGGACTACGCGAACCATCACCGGAAAGACCACATCATAACAATCGAGGACCCGATCGAATATGTGCAGAAGGCCAGCGGCTGCCTGGTGGACCAGAGGGAAGTGGGAAGAGATGTGATTTCCTTTTCCGCGGCGCTCCGGTCCGCACTCCGCGAGGACCCGGACATCATTCTGGTCGGGGAAATGCGGGACCTGGAAACCATTTCTTCCGCGCTTACGGCAGCGGAGACAGGACATCTGGTCTTTTCCACGCTTCACACCACCGGCGCGGCGAAGACGATCGATCGCATTATCGATGTGTTCGAACCGCATCAGCAGGAACAGATCCGGGTGCAGCTCGCCGGTGTTTTAAAGGCGGTTATCACGCAGACGTTGGTCAGGAAAACGGACGGCGGCAGAAGAGCGGCGTTCGAGATCATGCTGGTAACGGACAGCGTTGCCAATATGATCCGGGAAAACAAGACCCATCAGATCAATTCCTCCATCCAGACCGGCCGGCAGGAAGGCATGGTTTTACTGGATGCCTCACTGGGGGACCTGGTACGAAGGGGAGAGATCACGATGGAGGAAGCGCTTTCGCACTGCGCGGATCCCTCGGAACTGAAACGGTTCTGCTGAAAAGAACAGGAAGATCAAAGCTGTTTACATAAAGTGTAGACAGCTTTTTTAAAAAATATTTAGTGAAACAGTATAAACCCCCAAGCGGAGCTTGGGAGACTTAACGATGCTGGAGGCGATGAGCGAAGTAACAAAATAAAAACCTCCGTTGTACAATAAGTGTAGGTCTGGTAAACCACACAAAAG